>Ga0180217_1000195_pt1 | contig 121135 bp, 57 predicted proteins | sample eDN3rd37CBELigOP_FD_128521 | JGI IMG/M metagenome (GOLD analysis project Ga0180217, IMG submission 128521) | Enriched Organic Plus compost microbial communities from Emeryville, California, USA - eDNA 3rd pass 37_C BE-Lig OP (version 2) (version 2) ... | reverse complement strand
GGAGAAGAAGGACAAGAAGGACAAGAAGGACAAGGACGACAAGGAGGACAAGAAGGACAAGAAGGACAAGAAGGACAAGGACGACAAGAAGGACAAGAAGGACAAGAAGGACAAGAAATAAGCGGTGTGCCATCTAAGTTTTTTATGCAACACAGCTTATTTTAGGTCAGCTTCGACCTCTTAGGTTACACTAGCTCGTCAGAGGGAGCCGTAGGCTCTCAGGGTCGACCTTGTGTCTCCACCTCACGGCTTGTTAAATCCCCGTCCCACTTGCACCTCCGTTGGAAACAGTGTTTCTCATGATCTGCATTTAGCATGGTGATTCGAGACGTGTCTGAATACAAAAGTTTCTCTCTCTCTCATAATATGATGTCTTAACCAAGTCGATGGTGTTGATAAGTGTCTGGCATGACACGATGGGCATGTTTATGAAACGTTGGCATGACGTCTACTAGCATGTGTACAAGTCTTAAAGGTCACGACCACCGTTGATGTTGAGCAACTCAACAGTGAAGATGAGTACCGAATTGGGAGGAATGCGGCTGCCAACAGCACGAGAGCCGTAAGCAAGTTCAGAGGGAATGTAGAGCTCGAACTTGTCGCCGGGCTTCATGAGCTGGAGTGCCTCAGTCCAGCCCTTGATGACCTGGTTCACACCGAAGGTAGCGGGAGACCCACGAGAGTAGGAAGAGTCAAACTCAGTGCCATCGATCAAGGTGCCGCGGTAGTGAACCGTGACTCGGTCAGTGGGGCGAGGGGATACAGAGCCAGATCCACGGTTGAGCACCTTGTAGAGGAGGCCGGATTGGGTCTTGATGACGCCCGACTCAGTTGCCTTCTTGGCGAGGAACTCCTGGCCAGCGTCTGCAGCCTGAGCAGAGTGCATGAGAACTGAGAGTGCGATGAGAGCGACGAATACGGAGAGGATAACCTTCTGGATGGGTCGCGTGGGTGGAACAGGAGTGTCATATGGTTATGTGCAATGAGTATGGCGTCCTATCATAGGCTTCCAACCCGCGGCAGGACTCAGATCCACACCAATTCACCCGGGTTACGCGTTTCGAATCTTCGAGGGAACTTGTCAGTGCGCATTGCCGTGTAAAATGGGTTCATGATGCGATGTTAACACAACATTCCGCAACATCCAAGTGCACTCTAGTCAGTTATCGGACGATTAATACAGAACATTGGCACGTACCTTCATTTTCAAGGGAGAATCGAATATACTGATTCGCGATCACTTCCGCCAAAAGTGGGTGGATGGGATCACATCTCGCGCCTTTTGCTACTATTGTATATCGGCCGAGAACTCGAGAGGTAAGTCGTCGCTAGCTTAGCTTCCTCCAGAATCACTTTGCGCAGGCTCATTTGTACGCGTCTACACTACTGTATTCCACTAACAGCCATGGAATTCGTTGAAAATCGTGACTCGAAACTATAGGCTTGGCGAACTTGTTCCAGGATTGGAGAGAAAGGTGAAAGTCGGCAGACCGTGAGATGAGTAGCGAGGCTATAATGTCGGCACCTGATACAAGTGCCATGGACACCTCTTCAGCGATGTCGCAGGTACAGAAGCTCCACGGAAAGACTCAGAAAATGCATGCCGCAGCAGATTCTAATCTAGAGGCTGAAGCTCATGTGGACTTGGAATTGCTTGCGGGACCCACGCCCTTCTTCTATACATCGACAGTCCAGCGATCAAATGCTGTGACACATGCTGTTACGGGTCACTTTACGTCGGCCAATGAACTCAACTTGATCCTTGCAAAAACAGACCGAATTGAGATCTACCTGGTCACTCCATCGGGCTTGAAGCTACTCCTGGAGGAGAACATCGTAGGTTCGATTGCAGCGCTTCAATGCTTCACTCCGAAGCGAGCTAAGTGGCTCAGAAGTCGAATGACCGATCCCAGTGTCCTCGAAGACCCACAGGCCAAGCGTCAGGTTGCGCGTTTGTTAGAAATGGGGGCAGGACAGGATCTGTTATTCCTAGCCAATGACGAGTTTCGATTCGCCGTGCTGGCGTTCGATCCAGCAGGTTCCGAGGTTAAGACGCTTAGCTATGGGTCATGGAACACGCCACCCTCTGCAGATCATGTTGCGGATGGGGGTATGTCTGTAAGAATCGACCCAACAAGTTCTTGTATTGTCTTACATGGCCATCGAGGGCTGCTTCAGCTCGTACGGTTGACCCCTGAAGGTATTGCAGAAAAACAAGCGTTCCCGCTCCGATTCGATGGACAACAGACAGTCGATGTTGCGTTCTTACCACTGGAACCAGCATACCCACCCGTCGTTCTAATCCTCGCGCAGGATGCCTTCGAGCGACGTCACTTGAAAAGCTACACAATCCTTGGCGTTGACACAAGGATCCCAGCGGAGTACTCCCTACGTCCTAGTGGTGGAAATGGGGGCTCGGCGAACTACACTCCGCAAGTCCCCGCAGCGGCGGCGCTGATGCTTTCAGCTGCACCACGACTGGTTCCAGGACCTTGGCCACACGTCTTGGTCGATGTTTCAGCTCACAAGCTTATCCCTCTCCCTGTTTCCGAGCCACAGATTGTTACTACTGGCGAAGGTGAGACTAAGTTGGAACTGCCAGTGAGTCGTGGCGGTGCACTCGTTATTTCGGTCCAAAACGTTGCATACTTTCAGGCCACAGCTGCGACTCAACAGGCATTAGATGGAGCAGGAGCTGCGACGCTAGAGGCCGCAGCGAGGCTTGTTGCGCACGCACACGCTCGACCACACACAGTTACCCAGAAGGCAGAGGCGGGCTCATTAGAAATAAGTAATCACGGCGATTCCATGCCATCCTCTGCGGCACCCAGCCCGAGTTTTTCACCAACAGGTGGTTCCATTTCCGAGCTGGATGCACAAAATGCGCTTTGTCGGTGGCGATCCGTGGGAGGTTTGCTCTCAGGAAGGTCCTGGGTAGATCCGTCAAGGTTGCCATTACTCTCAAACCGTGGATTACTAGCTGATGCGACTTCGACCCTGTCGCTTCCTCCACTCTCTCTGAGTTCGCTTGTCAAGACGTTCCTACCATCACCTCGTGGTGAGTGCACTGCAGCCGTTGTTCTCCGCGATCTGCCGAATTCTTCACAGAAAGTGACACCCGTTCGTGTATGTCTCGGTCTTGAACACGGACTCATCTACGGTATTGACGTTTTCGTTCGTTCGGCAAACAGCGGCAAGCCTGGAGCGCAAATCATGTCTTCCAGCAGCAACAGCGTAAAGCATATCGCGGAGTTGAGATTCCGACGCATTGGTTCTGTAGGTAGTCCAGAGGCCATTGCTCAGATCGATGATCACTACTTCTTTGTTGGCTCCACGAAGGCTGACTCCCAGTTGATATTCATCCCCTCACTAGAGCTTCCTTCCATCTTGGCAATGGGTGCAAACCCACCAGCGGGCTCAACATCATCGTACGCATCGTCATTGTCGGTGTCTGCTTCGTCGTCTTCATCCACAACGTCAGCAGCTTCGTCGAGTAGTGGTAGCTCTGCATCGCAAGCTGCACCTACTGGAGGTCTGAGAGTTGTCGAAGTATACCGTAATGCAGGTCCAGTATCCGATATGTTGCTCATTCCACCATTGCGAGGTGGTGTCCTACATGTGCCTGCTATGGTGACATGCTCAGGAGCCTATCGTCAGGGCGTCTTGGGTATCTTTAGGGTCGGAACTCGGCTCAACTTTGAATCGTCAGTGCTTGAGGTCGAAGGGCTGCAGCGCATATTCGGCCTACATCTGCCCGCGGTGTCGACAGACGACCGCACGAAGCATCACTATGTAGGCGTAATGGCCCTGGGCTTTGCTCAAGAAACTCGCGTGCTATCAGTTCAGCATGATATGATGGTCGAGCAAGACTGCATTGCATTCGATGACACAACAACGAAAGGCGAAAGCGTTCTGCACACAACCTCGTTCAACTTCCCCCACACGCCCTCTTTCACTCCTGCTCTGATCCTGACTGCGACTGCATCACGTCTTACACTACACTCCGGAGAAATTCGATTGAGTTCAGCCACAAACGATTACAGTGATTCGATAGAAAGCTCACTGGTCGTGAACATACCCGTCCAGACTCTGGCCCATGAAGCCCTTATGCATGTGGTCAACGCAGCGTCGGGCGCCAAGTCAGTCTCTGTCGCCTTAGGAAGGAATACTAAGACATGGGACACGCAGTCGCTAACCCGCATTGGCTTCACAGCATCCGACGTAGCAAGTCTCGCAGAGCCGAAGGCACTACGCATTACTCATGTTGCATCTAATAACCGTGGTCAAGTGCTTGTGGCTGTGTCCTTGCCACCTGCTGGGATTCGAATGCCACGTTCAGGCGATGCACAGGCGCCTGCACACTCGATCCTTATTTTGCTTCAGGTGTCTGCACCACAATCCGACATGGGCGCCCTCTCGTTGGTTCGTGCGATTACCTTATTGAGCGAGGTTTCGGCACTCGATATCTCACCGCTTGGCTGCTCTCGCCTACTCACTTTTTCGACGGGCGCTGGGAATGAGGAGTTGACCGCAAGCTTCTTCTGCCCTGTCACAGAAGCCCTTCCGTCCGTTCCATCTGATTTGCTTCCACATCCAGCGCCAGGTGAAATCGAGACGGATCCCGCATACTTTGCAGCCGTGGCACTCTGGGGGGCCAAGTCTGTTGTCCTGGTGGCACTTCCAACCCTTGAGGTGCAATTTTCCCTTGGTGCCACACCATTCTCGTCCCCTTCTCCAAGACGCGATCCGACGATGGCGAACGGCAATCCAACAACATTGGGGGCAATCTTATCCGAGAACGACAGCGCTACGTCTGCATTGCCGTCCGTCGCATCTGTATTCGGCACAGCGCTCTCGCATCATTGCCGCTCGCTGCGATTTGCGGCGCTTGGACCTGTCACGATCAACACCACTGAATTAGGAAGCTCCACAGCGGTGTCAACTCATGGTGGTATAGCGTCCTGGACGAACCTAATGCTGGCGTGTGCGTCAGATGCAGGTGCTGTCACCACCTTTGGGTTGGAGCTTGACCTCGAGGCTCTTGAGCAGGACTTTATCAAGAACCTTGCCGCTGGAGGCAAAGCAAACACTTGCAGACCAAAATTGCGCATCTCAGAGCCCAAGCACCTATACACAGGACCCGCACCCGTTCAATTTTTGGTGTTTACTAGTTGCCCTACGCGTAATGAAGCCGCGCGAGCAAGTGTCGCAGCAGCTCTGAGCATTTCAGATGATCCTAACTTACCACGACGAGCATTGGAATCTACGCATCCGACTGGAGTTAGACGACTGCGCCATTTGTTCGTAGCGGGCGCGCACCCTCATGTCATCTCCTTATTGCCTGCAGCCGCAACCTTAACCCTTTCATTCTCGGACGCTACGCGAAGCTTACGAGGGCGTATTACAAAGGTACGCCTTGCCATTGAGCGTGCCTTGAGCAGGAGCGCTGGGTCTTCGGTTCCACAGCCCGTACCGATTAAGCATGAGGATTCGATGACCAGTGAGCCGACTTCAGAGCAGGGTACAGACTCGGTTGAATCCACATGTGCCCCATCTCCAACACGTCCTCAACATCCTCCCATTCGAGTGATTCCTGTACCAGATGTGACCGCGCATCTGGCAGCCAGGCTTCACAGTTCCGCTTTCCCCGATTCTGTGATAATTGGTACAGCGACCTCAGTAGCCATTGTGAGCATGACAGAGGAACGGAATCCTTATGATTCTGGCTATGCGGCACCTCTTGTGGGGTTAAATACTGGTATCGCCCCACCACTTGATGGACTGCTTACAACGTCTCAGGCGGAGATGCTTGCCGCAGACTCAGAGAGAACAGGTATCTTTGTTAGCCGATTGTCTGCGCCCACCTCTGCCGGACTAATTTATGATGCTATCCCACTCGGGGCCGAACCCAGGAGGTTGGCCTTTTCAGCAGATCTCGATGTCCTTGCCGTAACTGTGCTTGAGCCCGCAGCGGTGCTTTCATTGGGTCCAGCAGGAGCACTCGCGACTGCAGAAAGCACAAATGGGAAGAACGCGTCGCAGTCAGAGGCGGGTTTGGGTGGAACACGACGAGGCGTGTATGACACTCTGGAAGTAATTCCCGTCGCAAAGTGCCAGCCTCTCGACAAGCCGTATGGTGGTCTTTCGTCCCCAGGTCTGGGGAGGTACCCTGACTCCTCGGCAGCATACTCTCCCAGTAACGAGCCCCGTGTCTATTCTGCACCACCCGACACCGCAGAGCTTCCATCTGACGGTGCCGGACCCTCCGCTATGCATCCCAAACTCGTGCTCGACCGTGCTGGGGTGAGGTTTTTCGATGCCAGAACATTTATGGAGTTTGCACGCCTGCAGTTACTTGCGCACGAAGAAGCACTCAGCATCTGCGAATTGAAGTTACCCTTCCTTGAACCAGGAACCACTGCTGATCTGGACAAGGCCGCGGAAATCGTTGACGAGCTCCAACTTTCACGACAACAATACCGAGCCTTTGGTACACATGCATCGGCGTCTGCAGGTTCGGGCAAGGGCGACGTCGATAGCATTCGCCGACAAAATGATGGTTCTGTGTCCAAAGGAGGTCTTACATTGACCCCCAATGGAGAGGTGATCCCCGAGGTATATGCCGAGTCAGTGTTCTTGATTGGTACCGGTTACATCTTTAACGACGAACCCGAACCAACCCGAGGACGTATCCTCATGGTGCGTGCCGATCCAGTCAATAGGACACTGTCACTACTCTCGCAGCGTGTGATCCGTGGGGCCGTCACTTCATTGAAGCCGTTTGTAGGTGGCAGCGCTTTCGTTGCGGGAGTCAACAGCACGGTTCACATCTATCGCATTCGTAGCTCAAGAGTGGCGAATGCTATTCAGGAAATGGTCACAAGCGCTGCGCACGCCTTGCAGGGACAAAAACCTGCTTCCGCCGATGATAGTGCTCATATTGATTCAATATCATCCTTCCTTGGAGTCGATCCCTTGCCCTACACAATTATTCCTCACTGTGCAAACACGGGTCATCTTTATATTTTGAACTTGCGTCCGTACGGAACTACAATCTCAGTGGCCTCACTCAATCAGTCGGTTTCGATGCTGCAATACTCGCCCTCCACAAAGACTCTGAACGTTGTCGCACGCGACCATGTTCCTCGCTGGGTGACGGCTATGGAAACCTGCTCGTCGCAAACTGTCCTGGTTGCGGACGATGAAGGCTACCTGAATGCCGTAGTGCGAGCGAGTGGATTCTCTCCTTCTGTTAGAGCCGATGCCGAAGCTCTATTCCCAGCTATTGCACCCTATTTGACTTTGCTGGCAACCCGCGCGGGGGTCTTCTCGGATCACCGAGGGTGGTTGCGTGTTGTTTCACGCACGATGCTCACTGATACAGTGAATGTCATTGTACAGGGAACCCCCTTTAACACGTTGTCACATAATGAGCCACTCCTCGATGTCGACGTCCAGTATGCGCCATTCGAAGATGGATCTCATGACCAAGGTGTTAGTGCCACATCAGTAGTTTCATACGCTGCTCATAGGAAGGTTATTTCCCGACTAGGTGCAGCTACAGCCACTCTTGCCAAGGCGCTTCATGCCTTCATTCATCAGGCTGCATCTGCAGTCGCCGTTGAGTCCCCATCCTCATCGAGGACCTACGCAACAGCGGGTTCCGCAGCAGCTCCAGCCGCATCACACCTTCTATCGACTGCGCTTTCACCACTTGACACGGCAATGTTACTCCGCCCACCCGCTCCTACGCACACCTTGGCGACTCGTAATGGCGCACTAATTTCCGTGGCACCATTATCTCGCCCACAATATGTAACCATGCGCGCCCTTCAGTCGGCAACACAAGCCGCACACGCTGCGGAGGCAGCTCTTTTGAGGGCGGCGCGAGCATTGGCGCGCCATCTCATGAAGTCTCAAGCCACCATCCCTTCTCAAGACTCCATGGCGTCAACGTTTCAGCAGAAGCGAATTAAAACAGAGGACGGTGCGGAGAGCAAAGTCGCGGCATCACAGCGAATTCTCCCACCTATTCCTGATCAGGTACTCCTTCTGTTGCCATCTTGCCTGAGATATCAATTCTACCTTGGAGCTGAACGAGCCCTGGCATCTGTGTATGCTGCTAAGCTTCAATCCAAGGAAGATGATCTGTCGCCTTTGGAGGAACGTAGACGGATTAACGCATTCACAAACACGTTGTTGCACAACCCTATTCGCATTTGCGACGATACAAGTGAGCCATCTAGTCTCGACGTGCCAGCATCCGTACAGATCGAGACCGTACCGCTCCCCGAGGCTGAAGCCTTCATTCACTCTCAAACGTCTGTTGGAGGTCTTGCGGTGATCTCGTCACGTATGGTGCCCGAGATGACTGACACAGCCGGAGGCTTTATTGATGGTGATCTCATTGTGTTTGGATACAGAAGGTTGAGTTATCAAGGCAAGCTAGTAGTTGTTCGCATATTAGCTGAGTGGCTCAGAGGTGATATGGCTCATATCGCTGCAGCAGCAGCAGCGGCAGCGGCCACCACTGCAGTTGCTGGTGACGCTGCCGCAGCTAGCGCCACGGCTGCTGCGTTGGCTGGTCTTGAGGCAGTGAATGGTGGAGCAATTTCTGTCTGCACCCCATCACCGCTGACCTTACAAGAGGCCCATGAATTGGTTGCGTTGCTTTCTGTGTACGTGGACGCATTGGCACAGACTCAAGGTCTCGTTTAATGTTAAATTTTTACAATGGTAGTTGAACCACCTTGTGAATGTTCATACAACAAAGTTTATGGATGCTTCCTTTATTTATCCAGTACTAACTGTGCAACCAGAAGTCGTTAATCCAGCCGCTGCGTCGTACGCGCTCGCAGTGCCGCTTCAACCTTGTGTTCTGACACAACAGGGACATCAATGGAGCGGTTGTGCAAGTACTGGCGATCTGTGACATCCTGCCATCCTTTAAACATTTTTGAACGCTTAGTCTGATAAACTTGATCAGTGTCTCGGTGTGTTCGAAGCCATTCTGCTCGAGCACGCAGCACACTGGCTTGGCTTCGACTCTTCGCAGTCTTAGTCTCGTGTGGGATCTTCGATACGAGATTACTCTGGCTCTCCTGCCCAGGGCTGGGGATATCCGCAGCAGTGCCAGCCATACCAGTATTCTTTAGGTGGTCAAAGCCCAAATCATTGGCCATCCACCTCACAATATGGGGTGGAAGATGTGAAGCAGCATCACTTGCAGGTTGTAACAACCGTTGTAACTTCTCAGGATCCTTGGTGGCTTCGTCAAATTCGTGGGCATCATCATCCAGGAAGCTGGATCCAACGGTGGCAGCGGGCGGAAGGTCAGTGGTTCTAGGTCTCCATCGCACGGTTTGGAAACCAACTGCGCTACTCTGCACACCGATTCCGGCCTGGTTGCCTCTTGGGAGGGATGGATGTGGAGAAGTACGTGGGAATAGTGCCCGCGTTGGAGTTCGATCCTGAATCTTGCCATTCGAAGGGGCTGTTCTTGGAACACCTCTCTCTTGCTCGAGGGCAACACTCCTATCAACATCCGAGATCACATCTCGCACATGATCAGAGAGTAATCGCGGAACGAACACTCCCTTAGCAATGTCAGGAAGACGAATTTGTCCCGCAGTAGCATTGTCACCCGCGGTCTCGGCTCGCGGAGTTTCTGACCATCTATCCTTGCGCTCGTGGCGTCGTTCACTATGCTGACTTAACGCTTGATGCAGTAAGGTTTCAGTCGCGAAATAGCGAGGTCGAGTTTGACGTGAGATTGGCTTATTTGCAAGAACACCTTGAGTAGGGATCCTTGAGAGGGTCGTTCCACGAATGATGTGGGGCTTTCGATCAACAGTAGTTCTTGAAGCACTGCTCCGTGCAGATTGACTCGTAACAGGCCGCGAGTGGGGATCTGAGGCCTTTCTTTCAATTCTCGCCGACCTGCTGACACGAGCCTCATTAGCCACATCGACGATCCGACTCAGTGACAAGGGCGGGACAATTGATGACTTAGCTACCTCAGTTTCCTCTGCCACACGAGAGAGCGAAATGGACTCTTCAAGAAGCTTGGATGGATCGCTGCCACATTCGGGTCGTTGTCTCTTCGTCTCAGGGCGTTGCGTGGAGGCTCGTTCGAGAATCGACCTGGCGTGAGCCTTCTGGATAGGAACAAGCTCGTGGTGAACGCTCAATTCTGCGGCTCTTAGAATTGTGACCTCAGAGGTAGGGGCTGACATCGGAGGAGGAATAACTCTGGCTGTGTGGAAGGCTGCTAAGGCTTCACTCGAATGATGAAGGGCTGACGGATCACCTGAGTTCGCTAGCGCGTCAGCTGCAGCTACAGCCGTTGCTCTAAGGGATATCGCGCCCTTTACGCCCTGGTTGCGTGGTTGCGAGGCCTTCTCGATCACTCTCAGCCCTGCTTGACTTCGGGCTATCTCATTTTGACACTCATGAAGGGCGAGATGAGCACTGTTTGTTACTAGCACATGAAAGTAATGCATTAGGTGCGTAGGCAGGTCTTGGATACGGTTCACGAACGGCTTATGTAGCGGCACGGAGGCGGAAATAATGGGCGTGATACGTGCAAGAAGCGAGCCGTCGACTCCATCACTCAGAACATGCCGAGGTCCTGAAATCGCCTTGATAAGCTCGCTTGCCATCGTCCTTGCGACCCTCTTCACTCCAACACTTGGCTCGACCGAAGGACGGCAATAAACCACGTAGACAAATCGACTGAAAGCCGCACGCACTCGGACCAATGCCTCACCAAGCCGACTTGAAATATCCATCCGTTTGCTTTTTCCCAGCTCAGCCTTGTTACTATGCCTTTCTCGTTCTACACATTGAACAGTTAGGAAGCTGTCGAAGGCAAGAACTAATTTAATAGCTGGCTTGACAAGGGCAAGGATGATTGCCTTAACATCAGATGCTTCATCGCTATTGGAGCAATCACCAAGCAGAAGGGTATATAGCTCAGCCAATTCGTGCTTGAAGGCCTCATCAGAAGATTGTACAGGCATTAGAACATGATGATCGAAAGGACGGAGCGAAGCGGCTTGCGAAGACAGAGTCGCGACGCGACGCGCCAGACTAACTGCACGCTCGATGAATGAAACTTGTTCCTGGTCTGCAGTATCCTCATTCCTTGAATCGCGCAATCCAGGGACATCAGGTCGCATGTCATCACGCTTTTCGTCACCATCGCGAGCAATTGATGCATACACGAACCGGAAGAGATGATCCTCTGATGCTCGAAGCATTGCCTCAGTTGCGATCTTGTGCCATACGGTGCCAATAATTACGAACAGGAGCGCCAAATTTTCCATCGCAGTGGTCACGCTTTGGGATTTATCGTCTTGATTTGAGCTAGGCTTCAAGTCGGATCGTAGGAGTCGAATCTCCTTCTCTGCGCGATCAGCCTGCCATTCAAGCTCGCGAATACTTGTTCTCATCCTTTGAAGCGTTGCAGCTACACCCGGAACCTTGGAAAGTCGTGAGTCACCGAATCGTTCGCGCATCTTGTCGAAGTTACCAGATAAGGTAGGGGAGTCCTCAATCCATTTTCTAATCCGCTTGGAAAGTTCTGGAAAGTAGTTAGTGGGACAACACTGTTGGTTGGCCAATTGACGCGCGGCGGTCATAACCTTTGAGATCGTGGGCACCAACCGCCTTGCGAGAAGTATCATAGTCCTCTGCAACCGATTCTCCAAACGCCCAATGAGTTCTTGGTACCGTGATGCCCGTGGGTGCGCAGCTAGCAATGGCGAAAGCTTGCTTGGTTTTGTCAACGCCATGCTGCTGGTTTTCGATGGATCTTTCATCTGCGTGGGCTGGACATCAAGCCTAGGCAAGTTCATGGGCTCTCGCAATGGCATCGTTCGTAACTGCCAGTACTTTGCGGAGGGTGGCTCGCTGTTTGGTCCTAAAGTTCGTGTTGAGACCAGTCCAGGAATCCTTACGCGTGGAACGTGCATAAGGACAGGATCAAGTACGATATTTGGTGCCGAATCCGGGGTAGTCGGGACGATGCTTTCAACTTCGGGGTCTTCCTGGACCATCGGCTGGGGTACAGGATAGCGTCCTTGCCCAATGCCCAATGCAATGTCGTTAGAGAGATAATGAATTTTAGCTGGACCATTTGGATTGAGCTTGCTCTCGAGTTGAACGAGGCGATGCCAAGTAAGTGCACTTCGCAGGCGGCGCAGCGTCGAGGCACGGCCTCGTTCTCTAATTAATGAGCAAGAGTTTGGATCTTGACTCCGAGACACCAGTGTTGAGAGCAACTCACGTTCATGCTGGTCTGGAGCAGCTTCTTCCAGAACCTGCTGCGCCACAACCTCGGGGGATACACGCTCTACGTCGGCTCGGAATTGTGAATTCAGAGGAAGCTGCAAGAAAATAGGATCGTTCAATGCATGCTTTGGTGCATGGCCTCCGGTAGATCCCGGGTGAATGAGTTGGCGCGAAGTGTTGGTGACATCCCTCAACCAAGCAAATTCCTTGCGTGAATACGTGCGGTTGAACCGGACCGAAGGCATTTCTTGGTCAAGAACAGAACCCTTTTCAGTACGGGTCCCAGGAACCGCTGAAGACTTCAGTGGATCGCTATACAGAAAACGCTCGTGAGCTCGGATAATCTCTGCCATTCGCTTCAAAGTTAGATGTGCTCTCCGAGCATTGGATGACGTCTCCGCAGCTTGAACGGCACTCTCTGTAGCAAGGATCTGTTCTGTAATCTGAGACAAATCGTCATCGACCTTTTCGACCGCCTCAGAGTTTGAGTCTAATCTTGCAAGCCATGCCATGCTGCTGGATTGCAGGCCAGATTTCCCAGTGTCACTAGCCGTTTCCCCCGCCTTTATAACTCGCGTTTTCCACAACTGAACGAGTTCATCAGGGCCAGAACCTTCTTTGATCGTAAACTCGATACCCCAAGTACCAGTATCTCTCATCGTTTCATCGTTTTCAGACAAGCGGAATTTTGGCCTTCCGTCCTCTGTGAAGTGCTCTAGCATCTTTGACAACTCAGCTAAGCATGCGTCGTATCGCCACGGATCATCCTCTCTCAATGCATTGGCGAGCAGCCTGAAGAATTGTAGGATGTGATCAATTTGTAGGGTACGATACATATTTTGTGCCGATTTCACGTCTCCTCGATGAATCGCTCGATACGAAGTTTGAAAGGATTGGAAAGGGGCGAGGCCATGTAATTGAGATCTTTCGGGCAGCGAGGCATGAATCTTTGCAAATGCCTCAAATACCTTCGCACACATCTCACGCTGAGCCTGTGCAGACGATTCAGACAACGACGTGAGACTTTGCACGCGCCGAGCGATGCGACCGGGAAGACCAGGTATATCTTCAATGTTTGGAGCAAGGGAGAGAACCTCTTTGAGCACTACTTTCGACCGCTCAGTTGGTGGACCATCCTCAGTATTCGCGGTGACGGTACTGAGAGACATGGTACTTGCACTAGCTCTGTCGTGCACACGGGTTCCACGGGCCGAGTGACCCCTCAATGCAGTACCTCGACCGCCATCACTCTCGAGACTCGAGAGGTCGCTACCTTGACTTCCCTCAATCCGTGGTGGAAGATCCGAAGCCCCACGTTTACCCTGCATGCCGATGGGGATAGCGCTAATAGTGAGGAAGCCTGAGCTAGTTGCATCGTTCACATGGCCTGAGTCCAGCCCCAAACCTCCATGAGATGCTCCTTTCCTGAATTTCACCTCTTGATGGTCTAGCTGCATAGAGGCAGAGCGACCACTCACTCTCTCATGAAGAACATGCCTCGTCCCTGAGGAAGGGCGCAGATTCTCGAGCTGCCTATTTGGATCTGGCGTGTGCGGGCGGGTCCCACTCGGGGAAATCCCCATAGGATCCACAGAGTCAAGATGCACTTCTGATCTGGGATTCGCGACATCCTCAACGTATTCAGTATTGCCATTTTCGTGCACTAGATCCAACGATCTGATGACAACGGTCGGCTGATGCAGCAGCACATCTCCAACAGCACATGTCCGGTCATCGTACCTCTGCACGAGCAGACACTCATTATCTATCGCGGGGCCCTTTTCACTATGCAAACCCGCGAGTGAAGGTTCTCCATCTTGTGGATTGAGAGTCACACCACCATCGTCTTCTCCATTTTCAAGGAGAGATGCAGGCACGCTTGTGGTGTGTGTAGGAAGAATATCGATTGATTGATGCCCACTATCTTTAGGGGATCGCTCACTGCTACGCTCAATCAGAGTCCCTTCATGTTCTTGTTGCTTACTTTTCGGTGATCGGGGAGCGATTGTAAAGAGCAAATTCGCTAGGGCGAGGAGCTGTTCGAACCGTTGCTGACCGGCAGGAGTGAGCAAGTAGTTTGGCTTATTTTGGATGTTCGCATTCAGTTGAGCAAGGAGGGAATTTACAAAGGCTCGTGCTGAGGCTTGCGAGTCACTCGATTCTCCACTATACTTTTCTTTGTCACTCTTTCCAGGGTCTGATGCGATCTCGGGGGTCAAGGTTTCGTCGGGTCGGAGGTCATGTGAAGTGTTAACCAAGGACAGCGGCGACACATTATGAGCTGAATCCGGCAAGCGTTCGAGCCAAGGAGAGAGTGTGGGCGAATTGTGTGCGGATTTAGCCCCCTTGTGCGTGCTGGCCTTCTTGAGAGCACGACTTGAAGTTGCAGGCGATTTTGGGGATTTTCGCCCTGCTTCAAGTTTGGGACTCGAGTGGGAGCGAGGTGATGCTTCATCCTTCGTTACTTCATGGGATGGCATGGGTACTTGATCTTCCTCTTCTTCGGGCATTGGAGACAGTTTAGTTCTCGAATTCCACCCACTAGAAACGGTTGAGTACTTATGACCATGTCGCAAAATTCTTACATTGGGAATTGGCGCCGTGCTTGTGACAGGAGAGGCGCTCAAAGGATGCGGTTGGTGATGCTCAGTTGGATCGACACCACCATACTTCATGATAGCCTGCCCTTGACGTGAAGCCTCTTGAGTATCCTGCTCTGGAAGACTATGACCTTCGCTAGGTTCATAATTCGCAGCTAAAATGATATCTGTCGCTTCAATCAACGCGTCAACACGATTAGAAATCTCGATCTCATCATGATCAGTAAAGTTACGGTCCAACAAGTTGTCTGTGGCCAGCAATCCAAGCCGATTCAACTGGACGCTAATGGTACGCGCAGCTCGAGCGCGCTCCTGGATACTTAGCAATGGCTCAGGCGGCTTCTCGACGACACCCTTAGACAATGCTGGATCAGAGGCTCCTGTGCCAACTGAGGCTCCGTCTGATGAACCAGTCTTTGCTCTTTGTGGCTCTGGTGTTGAAGGCGATGATACCGGAGGCGTTGAGCCAGGCGTGCGCAAAGATCTGAGGCTACCTCGATGGGGAGTTGGTGCAGCAAGCCGCGATTTTATCGCACGCATCGATGTTGCTCTCTCGTCTGCGCGATTTACAATAGCACAGATAACCACTCGTGCAAGCAGAGTTTCAAGGAAGGTGCAATACTCCGCCGTAATTGTGCTGTCTGTCCATCGATCCACCAGTTCAAACATGCCACGCGCCCATCCTTCGTATGATAACGTTTCAGGTGAGTTATAGAGTGCGTCAAATTCATCTTCGTCCTCAGTTCCGCCGCTTTCGGAGCGTGGAAGCGGACTACGCGAGAGATCTCGACGAGAAGGAGAGTATCGCATGCCAGCGTTTGGACACGGATCTTGCGCCAAGTCACGTAACCAGTCCTCCTTGGCCAACATCTTGCCGAGTTCTGGTGTCCACGTAGCAGGTCCAAGCAATGCTCGTGTAATGCACAAATGAAGTGTCTCATACCTGGCGAATGTGAGTCTGTGAATGATTGCCGGTGGCCACTTGAGATCCAGCTGATGGAGTCGTGCGATGCGCTCGTACGGCGAATCCGGTGCCCTAAATTCCAAATCACTGCGAGACGCTGGACTACTAGGCGACTGCGTTGCTGAACGGCTGGCGGAAGGAAGATCAAACTTGCGATCGAGCACTGTATCCCAGAAAATTTCCACCTCAGCTTCATGAGTGCTGTGCAGTCTCATTAATAAACCGAGGTCACGAAGTACCGGGTCATTCAAGGTCCCTTCAACGTCGGTCTCGATCGTATCAAGGTACGACTGACGACGAGCTCTCCGCATCGCATCGGCCTGGGGACTGGAAGGGGCTTGATTCAGATATAGTGCCGTTCCAACTCCAGGTCCAGGGGTCATAGGCTTTGGAGGAGGCCCGAAGAAGATCCACCAAAATCGGCGTATTCTTCTTGCAATGAAGGGATTCGTAGCTAGAGCTTGACGCTCCGTGAGGAGGGTCTCATCTCTATCGAATTCTGGATCGCCTTGCGATAAGATTGGTGGCATTGTTGGAACCCGTGTTGAAACACCTTGGCTCGAGTGGTCTCGTTCAGCACTTTCGCTCGCTGGTGCACTGAATCCGGCATGACTATCTTCTTCAAACGGCAACCTGGTTTCTGCGATGCGCGCATACTTGTGAGCAAGACTAACCACCTCTGTGGCGGTAAGACCCGCAAGTCCAGGGAGCTCTTCTCGGACCGAAGTGCCTGTGATCGTGCCATCCGACGATGATGCAGAGCTAGAACAGCCCAATTGGAGTCGTTTCAGGAACTGTTCAGAGAATGGATCATTGGAGTCGAGCTCAGCTTGACTTGGACTCGTAGGAGCGTCAGTGCCTCCGCCTGGAGAGCGGGTACTGGCTCGATTTCGAGCTTCACGCTCTCTTTCCTTTGCTTCGGCGTAGTCGTGGACCCTTGCAGACACGGCCGCTTGCGTCAGTGCGAGAGCTCGTCCAGCCAAGGTCGCTGAACCATTCCCACTCAGAGGATTGCCACTCTTCCAGAGTTGAGCTTGAGCTCTAAGCAGTTCACGATCTCTGAAGAGTTCCTCCTGAATATGTCGCCGCTCCTCCTCGGTTTGCTCCGCGCTGGGCTGGCGGCGCTTCTCTCTGAAAGACATGAAGGGATAAATTGATGGCTCACCGGCTACATAACCGTATCCTGTAGTATAGTCTTGCCACATGCGGTCAAGTGCTTGTTCATTTAATGTAGCTTCAGCTTTGTCCAAACCATCAAGTTCCAGCTTTCGTAGCTCCCGGACAATCTGAGCATGACGACTCCTTGGTGTGTCACTCGCGTCATGAGTATAAACACCAGCCTTCTGATTCCCGTCTTCCGATTCATCGTCCGAGTCGAGCACATCCCGGATTCGCCGGGGTTTGGAGTATGGGTCAAGACTCCAATCATATTCATCGCGAGCTTCAAGTGCTAGATCGCCATAGTCTTCCGGCTGTTGCATAGGTGACCTGTCAGCTGAGTTAGCAAGATCATTTAGCTGACCCAAGAGCTCGTCCCCAACATTGATGGTTCCCCGCGCAAGCGATCTTCTTCGTGCCCTTTGCAGGCTCGACTTAGCTGCTGTCGGTGCATCGCTGCCTACCACCGACCTGGAGCTTGGCACAGTCAAGTTGTCATAAAGCGCTACAACCATCGCCCGGCGGTTTTCACGTTCACGTTTCTCGCGACGTAGCTGCTCCTTAACATGCTGCCTTTCAATAGGTGCAGAGACATACTTTGAGCCACTACGGCGACTCAATTCATACGATACTTCGTAGTCCAGCATTGTCTGCTTGCGTAGCCGACTCTTATGTGCAGCTTCAAGTGCTAAAGAGCGCTCAAATTCGACTGGATCAAGCGGACTGGGATCGCTGCCCTGAGCCATCCATGGATTCAGCCACAGGTGCGGCGGTACTTTGAAGTGCTGAGATACGTGTTCCAGAGAACCGGACTCCATCTCTGGACCGTTATCGAGCGAAGACTTTGCAGCTCCACTCGTCGGTCGAGAATCCTCGGTCGTTTGCTTAGCTTTGAATTCCTGCTGAATGCCCAGGCCGAGTCGTTGCGTCACCAAACTTGGCGGGTTGGTGAGAGCTTCCAACTCATCGGTCTGCTCAGGAAGTCCGGATATCCGTGCCTTTTCTTCTTCTAGCTCGTCGATGAGGTGCCACAGAGTGAGATCTGGTGAGCCATACTCCGCAAAATGGGACATCTTTGTGCCAATTCGACCAATCACGGCATTTATCCTAAGTGCCTCATGCAGACGACGGAAGCGTGAGGCTTGATACGGAGATTCTTCGTAGGTGGCCTGTCGCCGTCTCCAATCCACATTGCTCGCACTGGACTGCTTTTCCCACGAGTCAGAGGCTTCTGGAACTTGTATCGACCTGGAGGAGAGCAACTGCAGCTGGTTAGGAGGGGCAGGCTCGGGTCGCAAATGTAGTGTGATATCTTGTTCCTGAGCAGGTTGGCCGCTTTCATTATGCTTCGAGAGTGGAGGCGCATTCGACGATTCAGAAGGATACGTGGGTGTTGAAGTGGGTTGCGAATTCTTGCGTCGACGTTCCGCGACGTTTTTCTTCAATTTGGATACAGACTGCGAAGCGACAGATTTGCTCCGGGGACTCACGCGATCTGTGGTTCCGGACTCCGTACGGACATCTCCACTCCATTCCTGTGCAGTCTCACCAAGGTTGAGTTCTGGTATTCGCTTGGCAAGCGGCAGCGTAGAAACCAGTTCAGGGTCGGGAAGAGATGTATCCAGCGCCCCAGATTGAGGGTAAAGTCCGAGAGAGGGAGCGGTGCTGCTCGGGGGATTTTCATACATTGCTGTGTCCACATTGGCATCGTTGCGGGCAATGCGCTGGTCACTGGCGTTGTCCTGAAATGTACGAGCCGTGAGAGAAGCAGCTTGGGCATCCTGACAAGTTGATCCACAGTCGTTCTGTTGAGCTGGAGCAGGAAAATCCGCATGAGCTATTAAAGCATCCTTTTTGTCTCCTTTATCTAAGTTCACTGATGGTCCCTCCAAGGAGCCTGTGGCCGAGGCCGTCCATTCTGTTGAGTCTTGAGTCTCGGACGTCTCTCTTGCGGCTCCACTTAAATCAGCGTCGTTCCATGGTTTTGGCGAGGGGGCCATCAGTCCTTCGCCCGTTAGTAGGGGCCCCAATTTAAGAGCCTGATCGTTACGCAGTAGCGTCGCGTAATAATTTGTCGAATCTGCGTGTGTGCTTTGAGACCCAGCTCGACCCGGAGTTTGGGAGTTGGCGTAGTGCAATGAACCAGGCGGAGGCGACTGAAAATTCAGGCTCGATAATGTGGATGATGCGGAATCATACTGGGGTCGGCCATGTTCCCTATGCTCAGGAGTGGAGTCAATGATTGATTGCCGCGGAGGAGACGCCTCGCGTCCAAACGCCAGGCTCTGAAGCAACCACTGACTATCAAGCTCGTTGCTTTCAGGAACACGCTGCACTTTTCGATGCGGTCCCGAGGGAGATGAACGATTTCTGCTTGTGAATTCATCATCATCAAGGTCAGAACTGTCAGATTCCTGCGTACTGGAAGCACTTGCACTCCTATGATGATCGCGTGAAGTTCTATGCAATGTGGCTAGGTGGCGATCATCTTCAGTAAGTAGGTGCCCCGCAGAGCTATAGAATCTGGGAGAAAACGCCATCGTGCGGTGGTCATAGGGGGACTCGCCTCGAATGCTCTCTAAGCGGCGATGGTGGGCCGCGAGCACCATCTCATTGTGCAATTCGGCACCATGCAGGTCACTACCTAGTTCTGGGAGGGCAAGATCATCAATCGCCGAGGAGACGGCCTGGATCTTGAAGCCCTTGTCTTTAGACTCTCCATTACTGAGTGGCGACACCGAGTTTGCTCTGAGCTCTTCTATGAAGGCGTCATGGATCTGCGCTTCGTACTTGCGAATGCGTCGATTGAGATCATGAATGTGACCGGGTGTCAGAAGGGATTCGGGTAGTGGAGCAGGGTCTTCAGGGTCACTTTCATCTGCTAACTGGTTTGGGCGGAGCGCAAGCAGAGAATCGCGCTGCGATTGCCGCGTCTCCTCCTTTTGCGAGCCGCTGGGCTGCATAAAGGCAGGATAAGGGCAAGCCAGCCACGAGCCAGAAGCTTACGTGGTGGTAAGTCGCAGCACGTGCAGTGTCCACTGGCCACTGGTCTGGAGTATTGTACACACCAGCAATGGTATGTGCTGGCGGCGGTCTAGAACGGGTCACAGCGGTGTTTCCAGGGTGAGTATCAGTGCCACGTGGTTGTTGCTTATGCCATAGAGAAGAAACCTTTAGGCGCATGCACCCGCAACCAAGACCTCAGAGAGCTCACAAGTAACTAGAATGCAGCTAGACCCCATGTTGTCTCGAACTATGCAATTAGAGGAGAGATTACACTCGCCCCTCGCGAGCGCTGCATTCGTGGGAAGTGTGCTGAAAGCGGACAGAGCCGTTACCCTGGACTTGCGTTCGGTGGGGTCACTTGCGGCAGACCGAAAATTATGCAAAAGTGCAGATAACAAGGTCGCATGACATAGGTACTGGGGCCAGACGAGCATGACTGGAACGCCAGGGGTTGCAGAGCTAGGGCTCAGAATCCAATCCGAGCATCATCCTGAACCGAAGCGCGTGTTAACCGCATCAGGTTAAACGTGGACCTGACCGGACGCGAACGGGTGGATGGAGCTGAGATACTAACTGCTTCAACGAAGTGACGACTGTGTGTGACAACAAACATTGAAAATGAAGGTCATCACGTGCGTGTTCGCACTGCTGGCACTGTTTGCCAGCATACAGGCCCAGTATACTTTAGACCTTCCAGGTCTCGGCAAGGTCATCGGTGTCTCCTCGCGCTACAGACGAGCGATTATGTACAGTGGGTAAGTAGGCTTGGTGATAATCTGCACTTTAGGAGGGTCGTTTCAATGAAGTGTGCGACTGACACTACGTGTCACCCTTAGCATGTGCTTATTCCATGTTGATTCACGTTCTTGCATCCTCGTGTAGTATTCCCTACGCCACCGCGACCCGATGGGGCAACCCAGTTCCACCAGCACCCTGGGGGAGCATTGACGCTCGTACCGAGGCTCCCGGATGCCCGCAGCGTTGCCACCTTCCACCCCACACCTGCCCCACGACGACCTCGGAGTCGTGCCTCTTCCTCACCGTATACCAGCCTACCTGGGTGAATGCAACCTCGTCACTTCCCATCGTGGTTTACTATCACGGTGGCAACTATGAGGCTGGTAGTGGCGCTGGCGAGTTGTACAATGCAGAGTACCTTGCTAGCCACGGTATCATCTATGTCGGCGTCAACTATCGCCTGTCGCTTCTTGGCTTCCTCAGCTCATCCCAGTTTGGCATGGATGGCAACTACGGTATTAAAGATTCGCTCGCTGCACTCGCCTTCGTTCAAACCTTTGCTAGAGCATTGGGTGGTGATCCATCTAAGGTCACCATCTGGGGCCAGTCTGCCGGCGCGATCACCGTTGGAAGCATGCTGACGGCCGGTCTGGAGCAATACTACTACGAGACCACCTTGCCTCAGTATTTGAACCTGCTCCCATCTCGTGAGCGACAGTTCTATTTCCGTTCGATCATGAGCAACGCGCAAAGCACTGGTGTATCTAGCCACGTGCTCTCTGCACGTGAGTCTCGTGCAGCCCGCTTCCGTGCCTTCAACAGGATCTTGAACGACGTTTACCAGAAGGGTCAAATGCGACCCGAGGTATATCTAAAGATCCGCCAATATGATGGCAACTTCCGAGTTAACCCACAGTATCGCTTCGCAGACGAGACGGATACAATCACATACGAGTCTATCATTAATTCAGATATAGAGGCTGAGAGTAATCGCTACTTCCACGCTGCATTCGCAATCAGTAACCCATTCGCGTTGCCCATTCGCACCCCTGACGAACTCGAGAAGATCACCAACTTTACCAGCGAGTATCTTGGTTGCCGCCGTGCCAACCCCGCGGATGAATTCCAATGCCTCCGTACCCAAGATGTTGACCGCATTCTCGATGCCCAAGAGGCTCAACATCACAATATGAGTCTCCATACGCGACCTCTGACGGCGTTCCTGACTCTCAGTCCAGCAATGTTCACCAGCCTCCTTCCTACCACCCCCTATCATCTTATCACGGAAGGTGCGTCGCTTGCTACTGCTCCTGTGGTCATTCCTCAGAGTGGTGATGTCACCGGTTTCCCACTCATTATTGGTACAACTGCGGATGAAGGTACTCTGTTCATCTACGAAGGCTTCAATAAGCCGGTGGATGCTATCACTTACGGTATCATCGTCGCGAGCTTGATTGGCCTTGACAAGGTGGATCCTGTTATGAAGGTATATCCTCCTATCTCTGGTGATAACCGAGAAGTGATTGCTACTATTGCCGGTGATCTCATCTTCCACTGCGCTGCTCGTAATATTACCCTCGAAGCTGAGAGCCGCATCCGCGCTCAAAAGCCCAACAGGACCTACACTTCCAGCATCTGGCACTATCGTTATGATCAGCACGCTTCGTTCATTGAAGGCGCCTGGCCAGATAACCCGCAGTGCTGGACGCACGTCTGCCACGGAGCTGACCTTCCCTTCTGGTACCACACTGGCTGGCCACTCTACTTTAATGTGACAGCTGAGGAGGAGAAACTCGCCCTTCGTATGGTCGAACATGTCGCTCAGTTCGTGATCACCCATCAGCCCTCCTTCAAGATGTCCACTGCCTTCAAGCCGCGAGACCTTTTCAAATCGGCCTTCAAGCGCCAGCTCTCAGGACCAACCACGAACTGGCCGGCATACTCGAATAGCTCCCGCCTAGCCTTGCACTTGATCGCGTCACCCGATATTGAAAAGCCTGACGATGATTACCGAAAGTCCTTCTGCGATTTCATTGATTATGAGGTGGGATATCACTTTACTGACCCCAAATAATCCACTTATCACGACATACTTCTTGACGCGCCTGTATTTCTGGCAAAGTCGTCGTCTCAGTCCTGAATGTTGCCGCACTTCGATTCTATTAGAGTTCGCGTTATTTTGATGTAGTTTCAGCGCTTATTCGCTACTCAATTTACTTAATTGTCCCGACCAATCTTACAACTTCTGCTTCTCTAGCCTTAGGCCTCGACCTTCAGCTTGGCATCTCCTCGCTTCTCTTGCTCATGATGCAGCCCGAAGCGGAGATGTTTCACTCCAGAACACTAAATTGTTAAATAAACTCCTTCCGTGTTTAATACGCTTGGCGTGATCATGAAACGAGCATCGAGGCAATACTTACCAGCGGTAGTCATATCCCGTGAGGAACGCAGAGACCTCCATCAAGTTGGATTCGATGCAGGACGATGCGAGTGAAACCGATGATCCGGACAGAATCCCAAGTGCCGGATTGAGCATAAAGAATTAGCGTTTCTGGAGGTCAACAAGGGCTGAAAATAGGTTTCGCAGCATAGATCCACGTGTGGAGATTGAATCATATGGTCGAACACCACGTAAAATACGCATCTGATTGGTTTGTTACCCAGCATCGACCACGCGTGTTCATATATTCCCATATTTCAATTCCTTTCCTGAGTAACTTGCTTCCACCTGGTGCATGTGCTTTCCTAGGCCGAGTTTTGACCCGTTCACATCCACCCTTCCCCTCTCGACCCACTCTTAGCGCGCTGCCCGGTGTGACACATCGCACCGAGCTATTAGGTCCCTTACACACTCACGAGAAGTAGCACAAAGGTGCAGTCAAGGGCTCGACCTGACCCTGACCGAAACTTCCACTATTACTTGAGATATCCAGCGAGTGCGGCGGTTTGTGTGCGGGAATTCAACGTGCAGTTTGATTGTATTTCACCATGTCGACCATCACATCCAGTCACCCGGAGTATGACAGCGCCTCAGCCGCTCGTACTAACCAGTCCCAGTCGTCTTCCTCGATCCCTCCTGCCAACCTTAGTGTAACGATCCAGGATGAGGACGGTGTCCGCGTCTACAATCTTGAAACGAACACAGGCGATAAAGAGCTCATCGCAGCCCCGCTAACAACCACCTCGATGTGTCTCAGCCCGACCTCCTTCTGGTCTGGTGCACAATCGCTCTTCGGAGAGGAGAGGGGTCAGGAAGAAAACCGCGACAGTAGTCCAGATGCTGGGGAGCATTGCGTCCCTCCTCCTGCAACTACGTTTGCACTCGTTCCACCGCTCGATCCTGCAGCTGGTACCGTGCAGTCAGGACAGCCGGTCTCAATCGGCCTGGATGCTCTGTTTACAAGTTCTGGCTCGACATCCAGTCAGCCGCTCGCGTCGTTACTAGGACAACAAGCCCAGCCATCTGGTACTCAATCTACAACCCAAACGAATCCGGAAGAGCCCGCTGCGCAGGACGGACAGGATAAGGTACCACCCGCACCTGCAGATGATATCGACTCGATATTCAACGATGAGGAGGCGCCGCCGCCACCTGACGATGACGAATTTGCTCATGATGATGAGGCTCCACCGCCACCACCCCCGGAAGACGACGTTCTTCTTAATCCCCGCACCAGACCAGCCGGGCATTCGACATCGAGAGGTCCGCCGCCCCCACTCCCTCAAAAGCGTGTCACAATTAGTCGCCAGTCAGCAGCCTCCATGTCCAACCCCTCATCGCAGTCAACTGGTAGCGTTATTCAGCCGTTGGTTGTAGAAACCGTGTCTACCGTGACGCCAGTTACACAGGCAGAAAGTAAAGCAGTTGAGGGCGAGACCGTCGCGCCAGCACCCGGCCAAGCTAGGAGAGAGACCAAAACTGAAAGTTCGGCTCCAACTATTTCGAATACTGGCACTGGAGTGCTTCGCCCAGACCTTGTGCCGATTGGTAGTGCGGCCGCGGCCGCGGCTGGCTCTAACGCCTCAGCAACTTACATTGGTGCGAATTATAGTGCATCACACCACGTGTCCAACGTGAAGCGAGTCGCTCATGTGACGTACGATCCTGAAACCGGCACATTTTCCGGTGTTCCTGAGGAATGGGAAGGAGAGCTGCGCAAGGCATTTGGCCTGCCACTGCAACTTACAATCTCTCGGGTAGTGCCTGGATATGAATCACGACTACCGCCTTTACTTTGCGATCTCCGTGCTCGCTTGACTGAATTGGGAGGGCTTGAATCTGAAGGCATTTTCCGCGTGAGCCCAGATATTAACACGGTACTGGAAGCAAAGGAGAAGCTCAACAGGGGTGAGGCATTAGAGTGCACCGATGTCAACGTGATCGCCCAGCTGATCAAGATGTGGTTCCGTGAGATGCCCGGTAAGATCTTGGACACGCTGCCGGAGGAGGACGTCTATAGTTGCAGGACACCGCAGCGAGCCGGTGAAATCGTTATGGCGGGTCGTGAGCCGCACCGTACCTTGTTCCTCTGGCTGCTTGACCTGTGCTGCGATGTCTCAATCCGTGGCCAATCTAACCTCATGGGTCCCAAGAGCATCGCAATTGTACTGGCACCGAATCTTTCTCGTATCGCAGACCCAGCATTGGCTCCACCCACGGACTTGGCAGATATTCAGCGACGAATGGACCTTTGCAAGTTGCAAACCCTGTTCTTCGAGCTAGCAATCTGGTGGAGAATGCACGTCGAGAGTCGTCCCGGGTACAATCCAGACACAGTCCTGCCTATTCCGGATGCCTACAGGTAGTCAGTCGTACGGTGCATTGATGACACCTGTCATCAGCGTCCCTGCGCGTACAATGAATAGTTTGCAAGCTCTCTGGATTGTGATGATTGTATGCTAGACTCAGTTCGAATTTCCTTCCGCTTTGATCATGGACTCCCTGTCAGTTCAGCTTTACACTGTTGTTCGTTTCCGTTTCCCCAAACTACCGAATACCCTGTGATGATAACCTCCTTTCAAAGCTGTAGTCTGGTGCTCTTTACCCGGCTTCTAGCTTCGTAGGCTTGCAGACTTTCCTCGCAAGCCTCTTCAGTTTGGCCTCTTTTTAATTGACTTCGTCGGCTTCTTGTAAAGTCTCAATACAAACAAACAAGACCTGCGCCAAGCCTCTATTGTAAGCGTTGTTGCGCCCTGTAATGAGACCGCAGTTTCACTGGGATTCTTGTCAGACTGTCCCATGACAATCAGTTACGACTTATCGACTGCTTGGCCGAGGCATCGAGTGACTGAGGACAAGGAAAAATTTTGGGCCGAGCAGGATGCTTTCGATCGCGAAACGGAGGGGTATCCGTGAGTGCATTGTCATATGAACCTTGCTAAACGATATATATGACTCTTGCACACTCTATTCTCTAGTCTTTATGTCCACGGCCAAACCATTCCCCGGCAAAAAGCACACCAAAAAGTCAGAGCGAAACTCGACTGCGGCTTTAGTGGTTCTGGCCGCCATGCGACGCGCGGTAGGTGTTCCACTTGAGCTCAAGGAGATTCTCTTCCACTCCCTCACCAAGTACGTCCGGAATCACCGCGTATTTTCTCGACAATACCTGCTTCGGTCTCGAAGAGCTCCATCTCTCGACTTGGCCTCAACACAGGTCATCGGAGCCCAACCGTCACAGACAGATTTCTTACGCACTGCATGTGTCCGTTTCCCCAAACCTCTCTAGAGTTGAGATGATCTTGGGTCTCCCGCAAGGCGACCAGAACCCCATTGACAATGCCATCAAGAATGGCGTTACAGACCTGGATAGCTACGCACCCAGTGTTGCGCAGACGGCTTTCCAGACAATCACGGAGTGGATCAACAGTGGAAAGAGCGATGGAGAGCTCGAGAGCGAAGAGCCTCTACTCGCTGAGGCCCTTACAGAGTTCGAATATACACGGCAGCCCGGCTTCGGTACTCTAGGACCCTTCGCTCTCGTTCATGCAAAGCGCAAGCAGAATAAGCACCTTGAGGTGACGTTCACCGTCGGACTTGACAGCGCACCTACCGCTATGCCAGCGGCAAAACCAGCACCTGCTGTAGCACCTGCGGCGGCGGCGGCTGCGGCTGCGACACCGGCTACAGCGTCGCCTTCTCCAACTGTACCAACAGAGTGCAAGGCTTCGAGCAATGGTGCCGCTCCTGCCGCAACACAGCCACCTTCCACACGTCCCAAAGGTAGTGCTACGACCGAAGCCACTCGAATTCTTGATCTCATTTTGCCCTTGGTAGCGTCGTCTCTTTCTACTGATTCTTCAGCTGAAGGTTCAAGTGGACAGATCTCCGCAGCAGATTTTGTCAACTTCTACAAGTTAAAACAAAGTGTTGAGGACGCCAAGTTGGAGATTGCGATGAGTGAGGGTAATAAGAAGGCGCGTAACGCTGCTCAGGCTAAGCTGACGGCAGCGCAAGCCCACTTTGATCGCGAGTCCAACTCAGATGTCGGCCGAGCGATCGCAGCGCTCGAGCGAAGGCTCCTCAACGTCATTGTCCCAGAGGTAACCCTCTTCCAAAGCGAAACCTATACCCAAGCCGTGTCCAGCGTTAAGGATCGAGACAGTTATATTCGCAACACGTATCGATAAACAACTGGCTTTGGTCTGGAACGCGATGCGACTTTCTGTGATATCATAGGTTAGAGTGTACGGCACTTGCCGCAGCATAGATGTTTAAACGACGAGTTCATAAATTTACAACATTACCTCCTGTTTTACTTGTAAGGAACGCTGGGAAGCTATTTATTGATCGATTTATTTGTAGCTACTTCCTGTTGTTGCGGCTGATGAGCTGGGTACGTATCCATGACCATGATGGGGATGGGGCTTGGGATCTGCCTCGGGGGGTGATGCAGTGTACTGGGCTTCAGTTCCGCTACCACTTCGGTTCAACATGATAGCAATGACGTCCTTCGCGTACCGCAGTCGCTTCTGAAGATCATGCCTTTCCTGGACATATCCCGAGTCCAACGAGTATGCAAGCTTTAGCCTTGACTTGTCTGTGTACGCGATAACCCTACGTTCAGTATTAAGCAGAATTTCAGTGTTATCCGCGAAGATAACCTGGATTGTGCGGTTAGAAAGTCTAAAGAGAATTGCATGATCCGTCCTCAACCATTTCTTAACGTGGACCAAAGCCTCTTCTGGGACGGGTTTTGTGACGATATCTGTCGAAATGGCACCATTTCCACTGACTTGCGCGCCGTCAGCTGTGCGCGACGAGGATCCCTTCGAGGCCTTGTGGTTCGTGAGGTACTTTTGGAAGAACTGCAGGAGTGTCATCTTCTTGGTCATCTCCGGCGGGTAAGAGCTCAACTTGAAATTTTCAACTACCAGCTCGGGCACTACATTAGGAGGCTGGTTTGGCAGGTGCTTGCGAGAAATGTACTGCACATCTTCCAAGTTGGGGTGGAGAATGATCTTGGTCATGTCATTGAAATACATGCCACAGCTGCCATTATTCAACAGATATCCAAGGCCGTACTTAGAGGTGTAGTCTACCCAGAGTGTGACCCAAAGTTCAGGTGCCGCAGCACGGGCGGCGGCAGCCTCCTCTGTGAAAGCATATGGCGTGATGCTGGTGACAGTGGGATTGCTAGGGGCATATACCGCCGCTGGAGCCAAGACTGGGGGCGATGGAGTCTTGGTGAGTGTGAGAGCAGGAGCGGTGGTTGGCCTCTCTTCATGTGCAGACTGGTGGTTCCCAGGCCTCTCAGGATCCGCCTCGGACGTAATCTTCTGCTTATGCTGAAGTGCAATCTGGTTGAACTCCTGCTTGATGACTTGGGTTACCCGATCTTCGTATGCCTTCGTGTTAAACTCAGAGTGACCTGAAGACTTGGCCTGTAGCACCTTGCGAGAGGGGGAGCCAACCGCATTGTAAGTTGTCGTGGATACGGGTACAGCTGCTCCGTTCTTGCTGACGAAGCCGTACGAAGCCGAGGCTGTAGCTGTTCTCTGGGGCTCCACGTTTTCTGGATCTCCCTGCGCCTGGCCCGCCGAGTAGGGGTCAGTGGGAGCGGCTTTGTATCCATGATTGCCCGTTTGTGTCTCTGGAACATTCTCGGGCGACGATGATGCCACTTGAGTGGGTTGAGAAGGCACACTGCTGGGTGCCAGTACTGCTGCGGGCGCTGCTGTGGGTGCTGGCGCTGAAGCAGCGGATGTACTGGAGGTTGTAGCCTGAGTGGTGGGCTTTGTCGTCGTGAGTGTCAAAGGAGTAACCGCCGGGAATTCCTCAATAGGTTGAGGGTCAAATGGAGTGGGGGCACTAGGATCTGCCCCGGGAGCCATATGGTGGACAAAGTTCAGCGGCTCCTGGAGGCACGACAGCGGCAATGATCGGGGGAATGGAGATTGCGAGAAGAATGGGTGCGAACGAAGTTGCTCCAGACTTGGGCGCTTGTCAGGGTCGGAGTTAAGAATAATCGAGATGAAGTTCTTACCTTGCTCTGAAACATAAGGGGTATCCTTGAACGTGTACGTGTTAGTCCGGATTCGCTCGTAAGTGGACTTGATGTTGTTGGTCTCGAACGGTGGTCGGCCGTACAAGAGTGTGTACGCAATTACACCGATCGCCCAAATATCGACCTCAAACGAGTGACCCAACTCCGAGTGACGCTTATCCAAGATTTCCGGCGCTATGTAGTTGGGAGTACCGCAGATCGTCTTCTTACGCTCGGAAGGATGATCTAGACGTGCAGCAAGACCGAAGTCACCGATCTTGATATTCATATTGCGGTCCAGCAGCAGATTGCCGAGCTTCAGGTCTCGATGGATCACATTGTGCTGGTGTAGAACATGCACGGCATTCAAGATTTGCCACATGAAGCATTGAGCCTCAGTCTCGGTCAGGTGCCCGCGACGCTTCACGAGCTCCATTAACGTTTGATTAGGGCAGCATTCGAGGAGAAGAATGACATTGTCTGTGTCTTCAAAATATCTCTCGAACTTGACAATGTGCTTGTGCTGGATCGCTCTGTGAATGCGAATCTCGTTCGCTAGCTTCTTGCGAGTGTTTTCGGACGTAATGGAGGCCTTAGCAATAATCTTACCTGCATATACACGCCCAGTATCACACGAGGTAAGCTCATAACAATGTGCAAAGCCACCCTTTCCGAGGCAAGGCCCTGTTTTGTAGCGCTTCAGAGGACGGTTCTTGTTGCGATCTTCAATGTAAGGTCCAACGACTGGCTCAATTTTCTTCGGCTTTGATGAAGGCGGTGGCGCTTGGGGGTTCTGAGGTTGTGGCGGCAGCGCAGCATTGTTATTGTTCGGCGGCTGCTGCTCGTGATGTTGTGCCTGCTGATAGTGATCTTTGTACTCTCCAGCAGGCGTAGTCTGGGGGCGACTACTCTGTTGCTGGTACTGCAGCGGCTGTTGATACCGTAACTGCTGCGCCAGACTGGGCGCATGCGCCATTGCGGTTGTGGAATACATTTGTGCTGACTGTTGTCGTGTGAAATAGCCTACCTGCTGCGAACTTTGTACAGCCGTCGAGTAGGCACTTTGCATCGAACGGAGTAAGGGTAGTAACCAGTAAACGCTGGTTTCGAGGAGGGAGGTTGATCAGTGACGGCCCGTCTGGCAGATACAAAGACTGCTGTCACAATGCTTGTTCTGCAAAACGGGGGAAGGTATTGCCTCTACCTCTTCGGTTACCCAACGATGAGACAAACTTAGAGCAGAAGTTGGTCAGGTACTCGTCTTACCTCGCCAAAAAACCTAATATAGGATCTAGTATAGCAACTATTGTCTGTCTTCAAGACGCACCCGCTATCTATTGTTCACGCTTGCACAAGCTCACGCCGACTCTGGGTGACGCTCGGTCCCAGAGATCCGTGGCAGCTGACCGTTGAGGCTGTGTGCCGATAAGAGTGGATGCAGGGTGGGCTCTCTTGAAGGCCAAGAGAGATCCAGTTGGAAGGACTATAACTGTAGGGTGATCAGATTGCAAACGCGTGGGGTACGGGATGAAGCGCACAGTGAGCAATGGCACAATCGATGGTTTGAACCGTTAACTTGGTTCGACTTACGGGGTGTCTTTTCTGGGGTTCAGACGATAGTAATCCCATTATGGAAGGAACAACCGCATAGAAGACACCCTAAAGCCATAGATCACGCAGCAGTGGTGGGACTCACCCTGGCCTCGCGTCGCGAGGGGCCCTCAAAGGTTTGAAATTGAAATCAAGGTTTCACAATTTGAAGATGGCGATGTGTCAGATCGTGACCATACCAAGAGTGGGGGCAAGTGGGAAGGATAGCATTTAGGAGATCATTCAATGATCTATCATATCCACTCACGTGCATCGCCATGCACAAGCAACCGGCCGCGCAAATCGACGCAAATCATTTCCTTCACCGGCCTCCCACTCTCGGTTGGCTCGCCTTGATTGGGCAGACATTTTTGAATTTCTAGCCGTTGGACCCAAAATCTAGCGAGCTGGCCCGAGGACTGCACTGGCTTGGAGAGACCGATGCTGAGGGGTCGGGACTGGGCTGAGATAGGAAGCATACTGGTGTAGTGTTATATAATTGCATGGGCCCTGCAAGAATTACGCAAATGCGTGTTGTATTCGCGCTGACTATGTAAACGTGGAAGTAGTCAATACTTCCGTGAATGACTAATGGTAACAAAAGCAGAAGCGTTGAACCTGGATACGTGCCAAGCACGCGGGATAAACACCGAATACAATAAAACTGGGACTAACGAAATAGAAATTGATAGTTGGCATGCGGGGGGCAAGCAAATGTGCTATATATAAACGAAGCTGGGGAGTCAGCATTAGAACTGAGTTTGAGTTTCTGAAGGCTTCGCTCCATCACATCAACGGGTCCGAGCCGCTGACACCTCCGGCAGTGGAGGATGCTAGGCTCTTCCGGGCAGGATCTTTGCGTTGCTTCCTCATTCTGTGCTCCTCGAGCAGGCTCTGAAGCGAGGCCCGGACGCTTTCGGCAGCCGAGTCAGTGAGCAAGTGGTCGCCGGACATGGCTAGTCGACGATAGCGATTTCGTCGACGTCGTCGCTCTCTTCTTGCCTGTTCTTCTAGCAGATACGCCAGAGATTGGGCCTGGTACTGGGCAATGACGATCTTCATTGATTCTGCTTCTGCTTCCGAGCGCAATAGCAGCTGAGGCCATGTCGCAAACATTGCGCCAGATCCAAGAACAATCAAAATGATGCAGTAGTTTGCAGCAGACATATCACCCGAGTCGGGATCCCGGAGCATGGTGCAGAGGGGAACGAGAATTGCAGAGGCCAGGTTGGCGACAAGCTGAAGGAATGCCGTCGAAACCTCTTCAGGAGTAGGGAAGGTGCACTCAGCTGCTGCCTCGATCGCGATAGGCTGGAGCGGTCCTAGGAAGAAACCTGCGCTGATGATCGAGTATGAGATGAGCTTCATAAGCATCGCGCTGCCATCGGGCCTCTTGGTAAGCAATTGCACTGCAATAGTGAATGCCGTAAGTGACACAATTGAGCAAATGAAGACTACGGTAACAATATCCTTGTATCGTCGAGTTCGATCGACTGCGATGCCGAAGATCGTAGATCCAATCAGACCAGCAACAATAAACACGCAGCCAATCCAGCCAATTTGCTCCGTTGTCATGACATGGGCGAGTTCGTAATCCATGAAGGTGCTAAATGCATTAATCGACGCTTCGGCGACTGCAAACGTCACCACGCAGTGAATGAAACCAGGAATTGCGAACAGCTTCATGTACGCCTTGAACTCTTCCCTGAGCGTACCTTGTTCTGTGAGTGGGATTGGCAGGGCTGTACTAGGGGTTTGCTGAGGTACGGATGCAATTGCTTTGTGCTCGCCATCCGGGGCGGCAAGTAAGGGAGTCGTTTCCGTTACTGGGACCTCAATGGACGTCTCGGGGGCCGGTGCCGGTGCCGGTGCCGTTAAACGATGAACCGAACCAGAACGGGGGCGGGGTGTGATACTCATGAGAGACTTCACCGATTCACGCAGTGTATCGGGATCCAAGTGGCGTGAGCGATCAAGCATATCTTCGACGTCGAAGTCAGATGTAGGGGATCCCACTCCAAGTGCATGAGGGGTGATAGCTTTCTTATCGATGGCTGCCGCGGCGACAGCAGCGACGGCCGCTGCAGAGTCATGCTTCGTGGTGTGAGTAGTTTCACCACTCGGAGGGGCGACTTGGCTCAAGCGGCGAAGTGCTCGCTCAGTCGAGCCGAGCTCTCGCTCATGTGACCCCGAATGAACAGTGACCCGCTTAAGATCCAGAGCACTGCCACTAGATTCCCGACGTTCAGCAATAGCAAGTGATGCTGCTGCCGCTGCAGCAGCGGCCGCCGTGGGCGTCGTGAGAATCTTTGCAGCAACGGCTGGAGTTGCATGCGAGTCCGAAATTGTGGGAAGAATGCGTTGGAAAAGAATATCCGCTGTACGAGAAACTCGCTCTGCGAACCGTTCGCTTCGCACGCCTGAACTGGGTGGTGAAATAACGTCTGAAGGTGAGGATCCAGAGGAGATGTCCGAAGGAGGCGAAAATGGGTGCGTGGGTGATCCTTCCACTCGAAGGGGCGTTATCTTACGTGAATCTAGAGCAGCACGAGGTGTTGCGGCATCGGCTTCATGGACCTCTAGCACCTTATCAGGGAGCGTTTGGGACAATGGACATTTGGACCTGCAACAAGCACATGCACGAGAGATGAAGTGCGACCGAATCGCGATATCCACAGGCTGCACCGCAGAGCTATTCGCATCTCCTTCCGCAGCTCCTCCTTTCAGATATTTGCGACTAATCGGGCCGCAGTGTCGGCACGTAAGCGAATGCAAGAGGTGGTAGTGGGCAGTCTCGGTCAGGAGTTGGGCGGGGAGAGTGCTCGAATCAGAGGAAGAAATCGTGCTTCGTGATGAAGAAGTGCTGGTATCTTCATCCGTATCCGTGTCCTCATCGCTCGTGCTGAGATCATCACTGGAATCAGATGATGACATGGCCTCCTCTGCCTCAAGTTCTGCCTCGAGTTTTGCCTCTGGCTCGTTCACTTGAGCAATATCCTCGGAAACGAGTCCCTCCATCTGCGCGCCCTCAATAGCGGCTTCATTATCAGATCCACCCTCTGCGTTTTCTTCGTCATGACCAATGACTCGCCCTTCAGGATCAAGGGCAGGGCCGGGGGCTACACCGAAGCGAGCGCGCAGCTCAGGATGCAAGTCAAGCAGCTCTGGCTGTTTTCTACGCTCTTGCTTAGGCGAGCGGGTCTCAGCAGGCGCCTCCTCAACAGTAATTTCCTGCTCGTGCTGCTCGTTCTCAGGGGGCACGGCAACCTGAGGTGGCTGTCGCTCGCGAAGTTGCTTCGCGTGCTGTGCCGGTTTGGGCGTATGCAGTACCTCTTGCAGCGGGCGGGCCTGTGATGGGGGAGGTTTGAAATGTCCAAGCGAGTCCGCATCGAGCGAGACATTGACTGATATGTAGGGAGTGGATGACGCCTTTCGGACCCGCGCGAGTGTGTGTCGCATTTCAGTAGCGCTAAGAAGCGGCGCGCGCTGATCCAATCGACCAGCGGCTGCGCTGACCTCATCATGAGCGGTTGTGTCTGGCGCAGAGGCATCCGCTGTATCCACTGGTGCCGCCCCTGACGGAGTATGTCGGTGCTTTCGCTTTCCTGATCCACTTGTGGTCTTGACACCGTCAGGATTGAATTGATTGTCAACCATGCGCTTGCGTTCCTCGATCTGCTGGCGAATGCGTCTTCGTTCACGTTTGAGTTGCTCAATCTCATCTTGAAGGGCACGCTGATAATCTGTCAGAACGGCGGAGCCCAATGAGCGCTTGCTCGAGTATGACGATGCGGGATTAATGACAGTCTCGCTGTCTCTGAAACGGATTGACTTCGTGGCAGGGCCCGAGGATGGCGAGGTATGTGATGCGTGGTGTGAGGTCACATCGCCATGATCAACACTCTTGCTCTCAATCAGTGCACCCGGGTTGCTCGCTTGAAGCACGTAATTGCTGTTGCTGCTGTTACTATTGTCGCGAATCGGATTGCTGTTACTCATACCTTGGCGCTTTGCGGTGGCTTCTGCATGCGCCGAGGGTGGTGTTGGGGGGCGCTCAGGGAAACTGAGTAAACTGAGTGTGAGGAAGATTGCTGAAGCTACTGCAGGAATGTCAACCGCGTAGCGGACGTTCTCAACCTTGGAACCAACCAGCAATGTCCCGAGTGCATATGCTCCGGCTACACCCAAGGTGTTTGCGTTGCACGCGATGGTGGTCGCCAGGGTTCGTTCGTGCTTGCCGAACCACATGGCGCTCACAAGCGGTGGGGTATTCACGAAGAAACCCTGGCCGAGGGATGTGATCGTCTGCCCAAAGAACGCGATGGAAAAGGAACTATCGCGGGATTGGAAGAGATACTCGGAGAGTGGTACGGCAGTCATGCGGATCAAGGCACCCAGGGTCTGTGCCCAGCAGCCTAGAAGGAAGCAGGTGCGCAGACCATACTTTGCAAGGAGTCGCGACGATGGCACAGCGAGCAAGATGTACGACACGAAATACACATTGACCATCCATGCCATAGGCTCAGTTGAGTTGTAGAACTCCTCTGCCTTCTGCGAGATCGGCGCGTACGTGAAGCACAGTACATTATTCAGAAACGCCATGACAGAGAACAACGTCAAGACCCACCATCGCATCGGGTACAGCGTGTACTTGCTCCCTGAACCTCGCTTGCGGATCCGGGTTTGGTCCAAAGCTGTCTCAGCGGGGTTTGTTCCTGTAGGGGAGAAGAGGCCTGTGAGGCCTCCAAGCGAAATAAAATCGAACATCCGGTATATCTCACGCGCTACACTTCTCTCTGGAATGTGTTGCTGGTGTCAACCCCTCTTGAGCGCGTCTCCAGCAGCGATTAACTCCGGCAGATCAGGTTGATCCTCGTACGAGGGTTGCGCGGGGTGCCGTTGCTGGTCACGAGCACGTGCCGTGGCGATGCGTGCCGCGTGTCACTACGCTGTGGGAGGCAACAGAGAGCCCCCGCTGCCGTCCAAGCGTCCAATTCCGCGTCCCCGTCCGCGTCACGATCGCGACTCCAAGCTGGGCTGCGATGCGATGAAGTGGGGGGTTTTTCACAAATGTGTAGATTAGTGCGGTGCAGGGCGCGCCCCGTAAGGAACGGGCACGGAAACTAAATAGATGGGGTGGTCAATAATCGAATGTAAGCAACTGCACTCCGATCACACTGCAACAATAGCGTTTTTCACAATTCAGTTATTCCAGTCACTTCACTCTTCGAGACACGACCATCAGGCCGGTTGCGGCTAATTCGTAGTAGCTTTGGACAGGGTTGAATACGACCCGCGCTACCCATGAGGCCCTGATAATGCACCACTGGGCGCATGAGGGACTCTCCATAGCATGTTCTGCATGGGTCCTGTGATCGGAGACGTACGTGCGGGCACTGGAGCATGGACGAAGCCTCCTCAAGCCCTTCACAAGAGAATTCCGTCCAACACCACAGCTTTTGCTCTGGTGGCGAACCTGCGTTCGCACTAGATTACAAAGACATCCAAAGCATCAGGGCAGTATACTCCTATCCTTACACCTAACCCACTTGCCACTCAAGGTAGAGAGCTGCGGGTTCGCGAACCGCTGAGAAAAGCGACAGATATAGGAGAAGATGGAGAGAGATGTATTATCAGGTGGAAAAAAGCAAATAGGCGTGGAACCTTGCAACGAGCTAGCTTCAGGAGGACCAGAGTTAACGACATATAACCAACACGTACACTCGGCGTTTTTTCGAGAGGGGATGAACAAGACTGACTCGGGGAAGTCTAGCGACGGTCAATCTTTTTGCTTCGTGCTCCGGACTTAGCCGCAGTCCTGCTGGAGTCATCAGCATATCCGGAAGTTCCATTAAGCAAGATATGAGCATTTTCAGCCTGAGACTGAGGGTATGTGTATCTTAATGGAGAGAATGCAGACATAGACGGCATCGGAGTGACTGAACCGAGGGGTGGGACACGTGGTACTTCGGTGGCTGTGGACCTGCTGGAGGCGGATCCCCTGGATGTGGATGCGGAGTCAGACCTGCTACTTCGGCCTCCTGTTCTCTCGCCTTCTCCCGCCCCACGCCTCTCGCTCAAGCCTCCGCCGAGAGCGCCATTGTTCGCTCTCAGCGAGCTCTGCCTCCCAGTCTCCTTTCGACCCGATTCACCAGTCCTCACGCTGACTGAGGACAGGCCCTCGTTTGACGCTCCGCTCCATTGCGAGCTGTCGTTAGTGTTGCCATTATTGCTACTTGTGGCAGCAGCCTCCTCGCTCTGGCGTTTCTGCTCAAGAAGCGACAGCGATGGCACCTTCACACCCTTTCGAATCAGATCGTTATACTTGCCAGATTCCTTGACGCGCTTACGCCATTGCCTCATGCGTGTGTTGATGTACCAGTGCGAGATTTGCTCCAACGTGAGGTTAGTCTGGGCCGCCAGCATAGCCTTCTCTTCTTGCGATGGATAAGGTTCGTTCCAATGGTCATGCAACCATTTCTTAAGCACAGCAATGACTTCGGGGCTAAAGTTGCTTCGCCTCCTTGGGCGGTTGTCACCTTGCGCCCCTGTCTGCGACTGCGATCCATTCGCTGGTCCAGTGGGGTCAGCTTCCGGCTTCTTTGACTGCGCTGTTGATGTGCGCTTTGCAGAGCTCGAGGGAGGTGCTTCAACTGGATGCATTCCAACGGATAGGGATGTGTTCGAGCTCATAGAACCTCCTCCTGCCGTTGTACCCGAGGAGCGCGTCGCTGGTGCTTGATATACATAGTGCGAAGGGCCCATTGTGCCTACAGTGTTCGGTACACCAGCCCGCGTGTGGAGGTTCAACTCACCTAGCTGGACATTAATCGACGGAGTCAAGGAATCAACTGGATTCGCTCCTAAGACAGGGTGATGATGTTCCATTACCTTCGTCTCAGCATCGGTGGCGGGGGCATACGCCGGAAGGTCTGCAGATCCGCTCTCATCGTGAGGAGGCTCAGGATCACGAGGGGCGAATCTCCCAGTCGCCGAGCGTCGACGAGCGTTAGTGTGTTGTCGACGGGACTTGTTGGTTGTGTGCCTCTCCTGCGGTCCCAGGTCCTCCAATCCAAGGACCTGATCGCCCGAATGATCCTGATCAATATTATCTCCTGTCAACGGAGGCATTATTGTGTATCCATGATTAGCATTACCTGCGTAGTCCAACTCCAATGCTGGGTTGCTCCAAGCACTGTCTGGGACTTGACATAACGAAGTGTAGTAGCCGTACTGAGCTCTTGTCATTGCATACCCATGTGACGAGGTCGCAGGATTGCCTGATGGCAGATGAGATGGTCCATCCAAGTAATCGGGCTTTGTTGCCCAGCCATTGAATGCCGCCACGGCAGCCTGGAGTTGGGTTTCATCTCGGGTCGATGCTTTGTGATAAGGTGGGTCTCCGATACCCGGAATCGCGCCTGTAGGCTCCACCCATGCGCCAGTATGCTGCGAAGTACTAGGTGTGCTATACGGTTCATGAAAGTCGCCTGCCCCGAACCCCGCTGGCTTGGGCGCAAACCCTAGAGTGGCACCCGGATAAGGTTGGGGACCACGCGACACTCCGTCTCCTGCTCGCTGAAATGCCGATATGCGATGGATGTTGGTTGGGGTCTGAAGGGGAGGAGTGCCCTGACCGAACCAACTAGGCGAGGCAAGTGCGTCGAACGTAGAGGAATTTCCAGTGTCCAGAGGAAACCCGTTGCGCATGCCCATCAGACTTGTCGAGTGAGGAGTCAAAGGAGGCCTCAATGGGGGGGTCTGAGCAAATCGACTTTGAGGAGACGCCTCGAAGTGCATGCATGCGATACTCGGAGGAAGCATATGCTGAGGTGATACGACATTCGGATATACGTTGCTGACAGAATGCAAGCCCAGATGCTGTGGCTGTTGATTCATGACTGGGTACCGCTGGGCTGGACGAGGAACATCATATGGGGATGACTTGGGAGCCGAATATAACCCCACTGGATAAGTCGTCGTGAATCCACGATTCATAAGTGAACCATGGAGTGAGGCCTCCCGGTCTTGGTTAGGAGCGCCCGCGTCGAAAGCTTGATACGAAGGTCGAGTCGGAACACGCGTGAGCGCTGGAGGCCCACTTGGTAAGGTCAGCGCGGGATTCCCCGTGAGGCCAGTCACCTCTGAGTTTATCATTTGTGGCGAGTACTGTACACTGCCCTGCATTGCTCCTCGACTGGCATCGAAACCAGTGCCAGAGCGTAGTTCTACGGGACTAGTCGAGTAGTTCTGCAATTGGGCATTTGGAGCAGGCCGTGCGTTCGCATGATTCGGAGATGAATTGGGTGCGAATTTGTAATGAAGTGGGTACTGGGCATCCACACTCGTCGCTCCCCTGTGTTGAGTTTCGGTCGATACCTCGATTGGTCGGCCATCTGCAGGTGCCCTCGCAGCAGAGGAAGGATCTTGGGGAGTCCTTTTTGGACGACGTACCACTGGCCCTTCATCACTGTTCGTCTCATCTGCATCATCCAGCTCGATATGCACGTGCGACTTAGGGTATCCATTCAGCGTCGTTTGATCAAACATTGCTGCAAAGCCTGTGATGGACTCTTTAACCTCGCTGGTTTGCACAGATGGCTCAGTCCGAATCCGAATACTACTCTGCACCACACGTTGGGTCAATCCTTCATGCGAATACTGGTACACTCCAGCAGTTGTCGTTCTCGTAAGAGTTGTAGTTGTTGTGCTGCTACAAACAACCTTTTGAGGATAAGCCAACGTGCCTGTGTGGAGCAGTGGATGCCCGCCTCCAGTTTGCGAGCTGGAAACGTGACCATTTGCTCCTTCGCCTGTTAATACTGCCGCGTCGCTTGGCAAAGTTCCCCTAGCCGAGATAAGTGGATGAGACTCGGCTTGGCGAAGAGATAGGGCTGGAGGGGCGGGTAGTTCTGGCGGGTTTGATCCAGCGCTTGACCCATTGGTGCGGAGTGTGGACCAGGCTCTTGTGGAGTCTGCGACTGGACCCCCAGTCACCCCTCTCCGGCTAGCTTCTTGACCTTGGCTCAGCCCTCCCACAGAATGTTCGAGATTCAAGGAATGCATCTGTCGCGACTGGTTGAACTGATAAGCCGAGCGGACACGAATGTGCTCCTTGAAATCAGCAATAGCCCCACGTGATAATGTAAGGGCATTCTCGCATTCTACATATGTCTCAAAGTGTAGAATTTCACGCGCTGAAGCGACTGATGCCGCGGCTGAATTGGGAAGCATGTTGAGCCCGTGTACCTTAGGTGTGCGAGGCGATAAATCGTGAGGATAAAAGTGGCCTAGTCCTCGAAAAGTCAACCCTAAACTATCACCCAAATTCATGGAGAGTTGATTAATGATTGCTTCATCCTTGTCTAGCTCTCCCAAAACAGCCACTCCTCGAGCACCAACAGCATCCGCATTCCGGCTTCCAGAGCTCCTGCCAGTTGGTGATTGGAGCGTTGCGACATTAGTTAGCTGCATGCATGTCACAGAAGAAGGTGAAGGCGTCGGGGCAGAATTCCCTGTGAAACTCGGTTTAAAGTCAGAGCTCCGCGAAGTGTGTTGCTTGGCCGCTCCTTCGCTTCGTGTTGCTTCGGTGGCAGCCGTCTTTATCTGGAGTGTTGATGCCAGTTCCTTCTGAGATCTATCCGGGGGATGGGCTGCACCCGATGACGACGGGTTTTGGCCTGCACAGGGATTCGGGCTAACTGAGTCACACAGGTTCTCATCAATATCATCTCGAATTGTTGCTCGCCGATTCCCCGAGTCCACCGAGGACTGGGAGTGCTTCTGATTCGGACCCGATGAGTTGTCGATGTGTAAGCTCGTGTCGTTTCCAAGGAACTGGCCGAGTGAAGCTTTGTGGAAGCTAGATTCACTAGTCTTAGTGCGTTTCAGGGTTGGCTGTGCCAGGTTTGTAACAAGACCAGAGGAGCGGGGGGAGGGAGGTTTCGCTTGTCGCTTCGTCCCCATCAAGCTCGTAAGGGGGCACTCCATCGAATTTCCATCTGAAGCTGTACTCGCCGGTATGACACGTGGAGAAATGAACTTGGGTACCATCCCTGTGGGCTGAGTGAGGCTTTCTGTTAGCGAGCGAGTTAGGCCTTGCGATGGATTCGCTTCATGCCGATTCGAGAAGGATTGAGGCTGTGCCGCATGCTCTGCACTTTTTAACTCCAGATTCGTGCTCATCTGAGTCTCCGATGCGAGTCTGACGAATTGCGTCGCTGGAGATTGGTGCGAGTGACCGGTGATGGGGTCATGTTGTGAAGCGTCGTCAAAAGGACTGCTCGCCTGCGTATGCGGTGCGACTCGAACGAGCTTGAAAGAGGGAGATTTACGTGATGGGTTGTGTGAACCTGTAGGCGGCTTCGTTGGGGACGGGGAAACTTTCCTAGTTAGGTTGTCTTGTGGCGCAGCGGCGAAGTCACATACTGGACCCTTGGGAGATGAAGAGATATCGCTCGAAAGCGTGAAGATATTTCCACGGAATGTAGTGATGTCGGGTTTAGGACCTGCACTTTCAAGTTTGTCTAGTGACCCCTTGATGTCCTCGCGTTTCCCTATAGGACGGGACGTTTTAGGATCGCTCACAGGGGCCTGATCCTGCTTCATCGAACTAAAGGACAGCCCATGCGACGAGACGTCAAACTTCTTTGCGACCGCGACCCCGAGTGCACACAGTTTCCCTGCACTTAAGTGAAACGACCCTTGACCTGGACGAGTACGGGCACTTGCGCTTTGTTGTAAGTATTGTTGTCGCTGAGTTGCCTGAGAGCTGTAAAGGTGCTGAGCCTCTGGTTTGGTAGGAACCGCAAAAGAGCGTTGTTCATGGCTAGTCCTGCGCAGACTTGCATTTGCGCCTGGGTCTTCATGGTCACGGTGCGATCGACGCAGACAAATTGACAAGCTTAGTGAGGAAGCTTCTGACGACTGGTTTGCATTCTGCAAGACCATGACATTATCAGTGACCGAGCACTGGGATTCATCATCTGGGTAACTCACTGGATAACCTGCGTGTGGAAGTTGATTTTGACATCCTTGACTGGACTCAACGCCTACAGGTGCTGATTGGCGGATGACCTCCGGTCGACTCTCATGTGGCTTAGAGGGTTGACTTGAAGCAGCGGGTTGATTCACAGGCTCAGCCGACATCCGATGGAAATACAAACGAAGACGCTACAAATACACTCCTACTCCAGGAAACAAGGAGCCGTCCCTTGCTGGGACTCTTGCTTATTGGGATCGATCTATCACTAACCTCGCCTCTGCTCGGTCTTGGCGGGTTAAAGACGGCGATCCTCTCCTCCGTGAATGAACTAGGGACAAAGGCTAGTTCTAGTTCGTGGTAACGAGGGTGGAGAGTTGCCTCGACATGCAAAGCACGGGGGAGCGAATCAGAATGACGCCTTGCGTAATCCCCGTGGTGCCTGCCCGTTGCTTGTCACGTAGACACAAGAGAGAGGGAAAGCTCGAACCCTTGACGAAACACAAGAAGGGGGTAAATGACGGAGACCGATTTCGGAGAACTTGAGTCGATAGCAATATATTGCAGGATCTAATGTCAACACTGAATCAGTATGCATCATTGAATAGATCAAGGTCTGGACGGTCATGCATTCAAAAACTACATTCAATAACACGCGTGGAGCCCTCAAAATATACTGCACAATTCCTGGGTCTTTTACCTTGTTCAGGACTGGTTCAGCAAATTCCCCGGTGACGAGAAGGAAGCTCCGGAGTGCGACATGAAGTTTGAATCATCCCATGATACGACGGAGCCCCTTCATATGCATGCCTTTTACGATGGTGGTGCTGGTAACCAATTTACTTTGGCCATAGCGCGCGTTCTACGAGTGTATCCGCGACTAGACCGTGCCTTCATTGAACTCAGAGGTTCCCTTAGATCCGTTAGAACTGAACTCAGGGTAGAATTTCTCCTAACCGATTGGGACGCGGTCAGGTGGCGTGTTCTCAATGACATAAACTGTATTACATGTAGGCCAGTCTCCTCCAGTTGTGATGGGCCTGCACTCCTCGCGTGCGTATCGCTTTGTGTCTGATCCTCAAGACACGAGGCTACGACCGGTCTCCAGAATGCGGGGTGCTGGAATATCTTCGCCAAGGCTTTTGGACAAGTTGCACACAGTGCGGAGAGCCGTACCGGTGTGTGCAGTGTGCTTGGACAGAACATCAAGTCATTGTGGTTTGGGGTTCGGATTAGCCCAACGTATTATTTCTCTCATCTAACCGACCAAAGACCGAGATCTTGAACGCAGATCGGTCTGCTGCGTAGAGAAATCACTCTACGAGTGTCGGGCAGGACACAGTTCGCCATAAGCATCCAAGACGCTGGCGGAATCGGAGTCGTGATACGTCGGATACAAGACCTCCATTGTGGCGTCCGAGCTTTCCTTGCACCATCTTACACCGGAGAGGTTTTGAGCGACCATTCATCCGAACTGCTCAAACTCACGAGGACCAACAAGCGAGTGAACTTTTGGACTAGACCATGTCTTCGAACATTCTCATTATCCGAAATGTCAGCGCATCCTTGCCGGATGATGTCATCCGCGAGCTCTGCGCGCAGTGCGGGGAGATTACCAATATGACGGTCGTTGGTCAGGGCGATACTCGCATCTTTCGTGTCGAATTCGCGTCCGAAGGTAAGTTTGCAGGATTACGTGGTGCTGTTGGTTTTTCTCCTAGGTACTTTCAACAATGCGGGACGACTGCACGTTTTCTTGTCTCTGTTTGCAAGCTCATTTCCCTAAACCCTTCCCTAACTCATCTTCATTGTAGAGGGCGCCTCAGCCATGATGCTCTTGTCGGGCACACTTGAACTGGACGGAAAGACGCTGCAGATCAGTCAAGTTGCCGCACCATCTTCGGCAGGCAGTGCAGCCACCGAGCCCACACCAGCACCAGTCGAGGCGGAGACTCTGGAGCCTGTGTCCATTGATCCGTCTCAGCTCAAACCACTCTATGTAACAACGCCGGCCGCACTGCGAGATGCTTTGGTCGCGCGGACCGTGTATGTGAACGGATTCCCCCCTGATATTACTGGTGAAGCCATTCGGCAGCTATTTTCGCAGTTTGGATACGTTACTTGTGTCCGAGTGAGCGATTCTCCACACAGCCCGAGCAAGTTCGCGGTGGTTGAATTCCACGAGCCATCATTCGCTCAGCGAGCGATCCGAATGAACCAAGCGCTACAATACTTGGGCAGACCACTGACGATTCAACAAGTGAACAATCCCATCCAAGTCCGACCTCCAGGCTCTGCGCCCCCGCCAGTCGTCCTAGCGGACAAGTCAGCTCCGCTTCCTCCGATCTTAAACATGCCTGGTTCGCAGGCACCTCCAAGCTCGATCGCGGCGGCAGCTATCGCAGCTGCATCATTCCATCACCAGCAGCGACGATTAATGGCCACAGGCATGCTGCCTAAGAGCGAGGTTGACATAGTTGCTACGCCAGCCAACGAAGCCCATCGACTGCTGACTCAGAATCCCCCTCTTGACCACGTTACCGATCAAGCTGTGGGCCTGGGACCTCTCCCCTCCAACGAGCCCGTCCTGGATCAAGAGGCTGCGAAGAAGGCAAGTGAGGCTGCAGTAATCTCGTTCATCGCTTCGCTGCCAACTGATGCGGAACGCGTTGAGCGTCGTGAACAAGTGAATCTGATTCGTTCCCGTGTCCACACACTTGTTGACGCCTTGGAAGAAAAGTTTGGCAATCTTAAGCTCCCTCGCATAGGCGATGCATTTGAATCCAATTCTGAGGCTGGGAGGAATGATTCTTCGAGGTCTACATCACGGTATCCTAGCCGTTCACGAGACAGAAGGTCTCGCAACCGTGCTGGGTCGCGGAGTCGTAGTCGTAGCCGAAGTCGCAGCCGCAGCCGCAGTCCAACCCGAGGACGTAACCGAAGTCCAACTCCGAGTCCCCGAAACAGGTCTGGACTGAACAGTTCAAGCCCTGCACCTCCGAGATCCCACGCATGAGTGACCAGCGCTCCGATAGTTGCTCTCCACAAGCGGGAAACAACCAACCTAGAGGTCGTTAACGGGCTGAAGTTGGAACTTTGGAGCCGAATGTGCAGAAGTACACGATTTATGAACGAGAACACATAGTACTGTAGCTTTTAAGCGTGTTTATCGTAACTTCTACATTGCCTATGATAAAGAAAGCGACTAGTGTACAGAAAACTTGCTGTTATTGACGCACTCCTTATATATCGAAGCATTGCTCAGTGCTGCGTGACGATGAGTTAGAATTTCCGACTGTGGAGTCGACGAAGCTGTGCGCGACGGTATAGAACATACTGGTAAGCAAGATATCCTCCAGCATACCCCAGAAGATGGGCTGCGTGCGCAATCCCAGTAATTGGATTGCCTGCCAGCTGTAAACATGCACCAATGCCATCGAACACGAGAGCACCTTTAAGTAGACTCATGCCCTCGATTGGATAGGGAATGAACATGATGTTGAACCGTGCCGTAGGATCGATTAGTGCAATGAATGCAAACATACCGCAAGCAGCGCTGGAAGCACCGAGCGCTGGAGGCGTGTTAAGGGCATTCAGCTTGAAGCCGAACCACGAGCTGGGTCGATGATTAATCAATACAGAAAGGGCTGCGAGACCAACGTGACCCAACATACCAAGAATGTTTGTTCCGAGGTAAAACGTCCAGAAGGCGCGGTCCGACCAACGTTCAAAGTATGCAAGGAAGGAATTGATGGCAAACATGTTAAAAGCGAGGTGCATTAGACCACGGTGCGAGAAGCTCGCTGTCAGCAGGGTGTGAAGACGCTTTTGATTGACAACACCCGAAAGTGAGCACATGAAGTGGCGATTCATGAAGTCATGCCATCTGGGATTACGCCAGGCCAAGAAGACCGCGAGATTCGTTGCTAAAATGATTGCACGCGAGGCAGCAAAGTTGTGGCGACCCCAGCAGATTCGACTCTGTCGGTAGTCATTACCAGGTTGGAAGTAGAACGCTCCTGCAGCCGAGTTGAAGAACACGATGGCATCCTCTGGGATTTCGCTTAGTCTGGCGAATGCACTGCTGGACAGTCCATTTCTGAGCACATGCTCACGTACTTTGTCCCATGTCTCTCGGAGGAACGCGAGAGGCTCATGTTGCACTCTACCTTCTGCACGCTCGCTGCCTGTCATAAAAGCGGAGATGGCATCGAGTGAGTCGCCTGGAGCAAAGAAGAGGGACGGCGCTAGAAACGCCATAATACCGAAGGTTGCAGCGCGTTTCAGAACCTCCTTCACATCTGCTCCGAACTCTTTGAGCTCGTCCTGCATCTGTTCCATCCTCGCCTTCAGATCGACGATGGGTTCGTTGTTCTGCTTGGGTTGCTGCGCGCCCAGGATTGTCTCCTCACCATCGCTAAGCGCGGCATACAGCGCGGCGTAGCTCAGCACGGACGAGCCCCACAATAGTCTCCTTCTAAACTTTGGAATATCTTCGGAATTCGACGAGTGCGACGAGTATGACGAGTTCCATCCCTCTTTCCTCCTCTGCTCTTGTTGGGAATTCTGGTTCTGCTTCTGACCTCGAGCACCCGACTCGCCCGTGCTTTGGGAGAATGCAGTAGAGAACCACGCTCTGTGTGCATTAACAGTATCTATTCCAGCGGGCTTTGCGGAGATCGCTCGGAAATCGGGCCGAAACGAAAGGCCGGTGAAAGCTGGGTTCGCTCTAGTGAATACTCGGGCATTCGAGCGAGTGTAGGATACGAGGCGGGAGAACATGGAGATAGATTGGAGTAATCTACAAGTTTCTGAACTGGTTTACGTGGCTTTAAACCCCAGAGGTAATGGGATATATGGATATTCCAGTACTGTGAATAGCGGAAAGAAAACCAAATTTAGTCCTCTTACACATACGCGTCTTTCGGACCTAGAAGAAGGCTGACAAAGATCCACGGTGAAGGATATGTCCAAGATCCTGAGCCTGATTAAACAGGCTAAGCAACGCGAGGGTGCAGCTAAGGCACCCAGCGAAAAGCCAGCGAAATCCGACTCAGCCAACCCAATGGTCATCACTCGTCAGATCGCCAGCGACATGTCGCGGCTGCGGCTTCAGGGAGACGAGTTCTGGACGATCTCGCTAGAGGAGGCTGTGAAACGGCTATGCGCATGCGCTGACACGGAGGCAAAGTCAGATTGTCAACTAGTAGCCCTAAACAATCAATCTGAACCCGAAGGGTCAACACCCAGCGCACGCTTTGTTGACGGCGTGAGGTCGCTGTTCTATGCACCCGAGTTTGTTACAGAGATCGAGGAGCGGGCGCTGATTGCACTGTCCGCTTCAGCCCCCAGCTCGCGATGGACGAAGCTCAGTGCTCGCGCACTTCAAGTGTATGGAGGTGTGGTCACGCCGGTGGGACTGACAGCTGACGTCAATCTTCCAGAACAACTCTGGAAGCAAACGAAGCAAGAGCAGACGATAGACCCAAGTCAGAACGACCGAGATGCTCAAGCTGGCAGCGTCTCGGATGGAGGCATCCATTCGCTCCCCACTGCTGACATAGACGAATTCGATACCTATCCTTATGGAGGTTTGCTCCCTACACCATCAGAAGGAGGTTGGGGTTCGAAAGCGCTGCCTCAGTGGATGCGGGACCTATGCAGGCGAGTTGCAACTGTACTAGACTATCCGCCATACGTAGCCTCAGCAGAAGTACCAAGGGGTCCAGAAAGGGTTGCTATCACTGGAGACTCCCACACGTGTCCTGGAACATCAGATATGCATGACGTGCCCAACACACGATACAAGTACCCCAATCACATTCTGCTGAACTGCTACCGACCTGGCGAGGGCATCATGCCGCATACGGATGGACCTGCGTACAGCCCGCAGGCTGTGATTCTGTCTCTAGGTGCAACGACCGTGCTATCGTTCTGGAAAGATTATAATGCAACGAAGCAGTCAGCTGCAGGGGCACTTGTGAGCATATTCGCGCAGCGAAGGTCATTGCTAGCCTTCCGAGATGACTTGTATCTTCACAACTTGCATGGGATAGAGGAGCTAAAAGAGGATACACTACTTTCAAGCTGTGCGAATGCCAGGTCTGAGGGTCCAATCAGGATAGGCCAGACTTACACACGCGGAGAGCCCGATGAGGATGGAATCTTGCCTGTGCGCCTGTCGTTCACGCTCCGGTATGTACGTCCTGCCCCAGCAACACTAACTCCCTCTACTCTTGAATCAAAAACAGGGACAGAGCTAGTGGGTCCGAATCGATCATGAGTCGCTACAGCCTTAAAGGAGTGTCAATTCAGTTAGGAGCTTCCGTTGCATAGATTATTCTTGGCTGCAGCCGCCAGAGGCTTATGAAGCATCGGTGCTGGGGATACAGTAGGCCATGATTGTTATATTCATAGCCGGTCCATTCGTCACAAGCATTCAGAATCAGGAAGCTAGCATCATCCCCTGGAACATTATGAAACAAACATCGTGCGCTAGTGAATACACCACCGCGTATTAATTATATGCCATACTGTGCCGTGCAAGGGCTTTGCCTGCCTGAATTTAATGTCCATCCAGTCCGTTTTCCAGCGCCGAATTTTGAGCCTCTCGAATTTCAGCCAGAATCCGATGCTGACCTAGCACTGTGAGCACTTTTCTGCACGCTCTGTATCTCGAGTTCCGGGGGACGACAATGCGTGCCTCTTTACATTTTGTCGTGTCTTACATGTGCTTTCTTTAATTATGGCTCAGTGCGAGGCTAGAGTTCGTACGCAAATGTCAGACGTTCTTTCTCACAGCTCACAGCTCACAGCCTAGTCTCAAACACAATTCTATCCTGTGCCATTCAAGGTGCCGAGCGTGAAAGCCCTTCGCCCCTTGCGGTCATCCACACTACCCGACCCACTTACGCCATCCCTCACTCTGGTTCAGCATGGCTCGGCTGCTGGTCGCATATATCCTCTTTTTTGCCTTTGCACGACCTGGGGTGTATTTGGGGTATCTGGATCGGTGGTCTCAGGCTTATAGTCATGCCCTGGCCTTCGCAGGGTTCGGCGTCTCGTGGGTGGTAGACTTCCTGCGTATGCCGCACTATGTTCGGGTTGCAAACAACGTAGAACAACCCAAACCATTCTCTCGATGCTCTCTTTACCGACTCTTCTGCCAGTTCACAAGCTACCTCGGCGCCGCAGCCCTTCTATCCCCACTCATGCTGTTGGAACCAGAGGTTAGCTTTTATCCAAAAGCCCCGCTCTCTGTCTACCCACCTTGGTGGCTTGGTTTACTTGCAGTGTCCCGGGTTCTGGTCAGCAAGCTCATTCTGGATAAAGTTGGGTCCATCGAACGTAAGATCCAATCGAACTCGAAGTTGGTACTCGCTACGGGCTTTGTTGCGAGCTTTGCCGAGCTATTCCTCGTGCGCCACCACTGGTTTATCACTTTCATCATGATGCTTATCGTATGGAACGCAAACGCGTCAGACACAACCGCTCAGGAAGCTGCCTCGATGGGTTCAGAGCTCGAAAGTAGCCAACAAAATATCCTCTTGCGAGACACATCTGACAATGGTGTAGCAGCTCAAGACGTGGTCAGTCCCGATGCACCCTCACTCAATTCGTCCGCATTTTTGAACACTGACTCAGCCCACGCAGACCCTCAGCCCACAAGAGAAAGCAAAGGGGTGGGCTGCGCCAAATTCACCTTCAAGATGTTGGGAGTTTTCCTCTTTGAGACTGTGCTGGGAGGCTTACTTCTGTTATGGATCGCACTTACATCTAATGTTGCTCCCCTTTTTACAGATCAAACGACGAACGAAAGAATGGTTCTTCATGTAGAGTTTGGAAAGGAGGAATTCGTCTTTGACCCAGAGAAAAGCTTACCTCCTCGACCCACCTCGATTCCAGAGGAGTATGGTGAGAGAGACATTAGGCTGATTGATGTAGTCGCGCATGCTTTGGAGGCGCACCTTTTCCACTTTATGGATCTAGCTTCCAAGAGCATCGTCGAGCAGGTTGTTGAGCGGGCGATTAAGGAATCCAACAAACAGCTTGCAGGACTCCTGGAAATCGGAGAGAAGCTCACTCCCGAGGAACTCGATGAGCTGCTAAAGTCTGAAGAATTCCAGAGGTATTTCGACGAGATCTCCCAGCAAGAAGGTGTGTCAGAGGAGATCCTCGGCACAGTGGCTCAAAACCTGGAGCGTGCTACCACCAAGAAAACGAAAACCCGAACGAAGCGGGAGCCTAGCGACGATGCCCCTCAACCCCACGACGAGTTATAACAACCAGGGTGCTAGTGGGCTCCCTGCGAGAGGCCGTGCGGTAGGATCATTGATTCTTTCGGTGAAGTACAATACAGTTAACACAGGATTCTATTCTACATGCCGTTCTCTGTCATCCATCACTTGACTCGCTGGTATCAGAGTATCCGGCGAGTGCCTGAGCCAGATTATTTACTCGTACGGATTTCTGCTGCGGAGCCATCGAGCCTGATTCGTCAGCAGCTCGACTTTCTGACTTTTCTTGCAGGTCAAGGGTTGTAGCCTCTCCACTCTCTCGCTTACGCGGTGATACACGCCCATCACTAGTCTTGCCCGATCTAGGCACAATTCGCAGCAATGGCATTAGATTGACACGCTTCACAGTGTGCTGCGGAGCGTCCTGTGAGCCTTTCTCCTGCGTCTCGGTTGCTGCGGTACGACTATCCTCCTTTGTTTCTCGAGACTCCACAGCCGTCGTGGCGGCCTCAAGCAGTGTTTTTTCAAGCTTTAACTCATCGCTGCTCGTGAGCTGCTCAGAGAGCAGTAGTGGAAGACCGAAACCAAGTTTAGTCTTCTGCTCTTCGAGCTGATGTTGGCGTTCCATCACCTGCCTTCGTTGCTCACGAAGACGCTTTCTGATGTTCTGGTTGAGCGAGTATACGTCCCGCTCTTGCTCAACCAACTTTCCAATTCTCTCGAGCTGACTTAGACCTGATTCTGCACTCAAAGCGTCTGCACGAGCATGTTCAAGTCGATAGAGTGGGTCCGTCCGCAACCTTTCGCGATGCCCTTCGTCATAGCGCTTTTCCGAGAGAACGCCAAATCCATCATCAGGTCCAGGCTTCCAAACCTCGTTTCTACGCCTCACGCCACTTACCATGGCATACCCTTCACCTTCGCTCCTGGGGTCGGTTTGGATAACCATGACATTGGCACATGCAGGGCATTTCATCCGAAATTCCCAAATTGGCGTCGTGTGGTACATCCCAGCTTGAACCTTGTCAGCATTGAACCTGGTCGCCTTCGCGATCTGTCGTTCACATCCCGTGCACCATACATTAAATGGCATTTCGAATCGAATGACAAGTACACCCTCGGACTCGAGCTTCCTAGCCCGCGCCCGGAGCGGATGCACACCCTGAGCCCTGTTCAGGGAACCCATGTCAGGGGTCCACTCTGGGGGATAGTACTTGTTCTGCTCCTTGCGTGTGGCCATGGTAGCATTCTACCTCGTGGTTTGGACGTTTCGGCGCGGTATATCCCAGAAGACGATAGGCTTTGCTAAATTAGCGTTTTACTGAGTGTCGCAAAGCGGCACTACCCAAGCTTTCAATACTGGCGATATCCGGAACGGCCCAACTGATTTCCACTTTTACGCACGACTTGGATCTCGCGTGTGGATGCGATGGCACAGCAGGCAATACCACAGCCATGTGTATCCCGCTTCCAGGACCGCTTCGTGCTGTGTCCCATCCCGCGTGCAGGTATTCATGCGCTAGATCCGCGCCACCAAGCGGAAAACCAACTTCAAGTTGTTCGAGCCCGACTCGATACAGCACCTGATGACGGGGTATGGAGGGTCGAGGTGGAGTGGCATAACGTCCATATGCCGAAATCTCACAGAAGCTCAGAAGTAGGCCACCAGACAATGAATCTGACACTCCCTACCCGAGGTAGTGACACAACTCAACGTCCCTCGAGGTTTACCCTTAAGTCGCGCGCCGCAGTCAGAATCCTCGCATTTACAGGAGTACGGATAGACGCATATGGGGAGATATGGCCCGTGTTGATCTACTCTGTTGTGGCGCCCAACGGCGTCACGTCTTCTTCGACAGAAAGATCTTATGGGGCGGGGCCTGTTGAGACGGTATATGTCGTGGCGATTGACAGATCTCGCGCACGGCCTTTGGGGCTTCTCACCATCCGCGTTGAGAGAATGCGTATATTGCATGTGTGCGTTGCGTCAGGGCCCGCCATATTGTTTGCCCTCGCTGATGAGGATGATGGCATCGCAAAAATGCTTCTTTTGAGAATGTGCTCGAAAGGTGGTGCGACCGAAGGACAATCTCCACAGATGCCCATTCCAGCCCACAAGCTTCTATTATTAAATAATGCATCATCTCTATGGCATGTAAGCTACTTCAGTAGCCTGGTGGATCAAGACCAGAGTGGTCACTCATGCAAGCTAGGACGCATCACAATTTCAGAGTCTTATGCAGAGAGCGCGCCAGCTTTCAGCCTCGCATCAGTATGGACACAGCAGGCTTCAGATCAGTCCGAGCCACGATATCGTGTCGTAATAAGTCGTCTTCAGCTAACTGATGAAGGATATCAATTCCTTACGCGGGACTTGCGACTTGGCGACAGTCAAGCACACTTGTGTAACATTCAATGGATACAACTCTTGGAATGGCAAGGTCACTCCTTCCTCGTCATATTGATTCAGAGCGACTGTCTTGTATATGAGGTCGAAGACTTCTTGTCCACTGAGTCGATCACCCCCCTGTTTCACTCATTTTCTGAAGTGGTCTCGAGTCCTTCAACAACCCTCGTCGCAAGCTGGCAGTTGCCTAAATCGGGCGAGCAGACCTCAGGAACCGATACGCCTCACATCCATTTCGAAGTTATCAATCCTGGTGTAATCGTAGTCTCGTCTCCAGCATTCCCCTCATGCTTTATCCCAATCACTTCGGCAGCCTGCTCGCCCCAGATCAACACAGCAGAAACGCTACGGACTGGGAGAGCACTGAGTCGAGTGGACGGCAGCGGTGCGGCCAATCTGAAGGAAGGTTTTACCACCAAGGGAAGGTTTGCCGCAGTCTATTCTATTGCCGCGGATACTCTTCTAGGTCTTTATACCGATCCTGCAACCGGGATACCGCACCTCTCTTTATGGTCGTACTCACAGTCGTTCAGACGCGAGGGGCACATTCTTGGTGAGTATCCAACACTCCGAGGACTTCATCAATTGTCCAGCCAAACTAGATACCTTGTGTCGATACTCGCCGATACAGAGAAATTGTTGCGACGGATCGCCCTCCCGAACTTGCAAGCATCCGGTTCCACATCTGCTAGCGTCTCCACGGCTACAGTGATACCGGACCCCGATTTTACACGTGTCAGGAGAAGAGGATTGGCGTTCATGCTGCTCAAACTTCGGGGTCATGTCGAGAAACGAGTGCAGGCGCGCTCATTAGCTGCTTCAGTAGTCGCTGGACTCGCGCGCAAGTGGAGTCGGGGCTTCATATCAACGTCGAGTGGCCTGGTTGGACTCGTCGGAAGCTCACCGCTCCTGGCCATGCTAGGCATTTCTCGGAGTCCATCAGTCTCGAGGCTAAGAAGCGTATGGAGGCCATTGTCTCTCATGATCTGCCCAGGTGGCGTGCTGACGCACCGCGATCAAGGAGTCGTGTGCGATCAACGCTATACAATTTCCCTTCTGTCAGAGCATCGAAGAGAAGAGCGACGGTCATTGCCTCGATCAATCCTCCGGGTATGCGCATATTCATCGTCGCCGGGCACACGCATCATAATTAGCGAGCTCCCAGGCCAAGTGTATCGCGCTTGCGGTGAGAGATCCACGGAATGGCACGAACTATCTGCTGTGGAAGTTCGAATACCACAACAATTTGCTGGGGGTGTCACATTCACAATCGCAGCCGTGCTTCCTGACGGAGCCTTAATACGACTCACTGAAGTAACTCTACAACTTCCTTTGGCACGAGCCGCAGCATTTGGGAATGTGGCCAGCAGCACTGTATCATCGCTTTATCGCACAAACCCGACGACTATGTACAAAATTACCGTATGGTTAAGAGCCAGGGATATTGTGTCAGGAGCCGGATCAACAGGAAACGATGGAGCTTGGATAGCCGAAACACTTCAACAAGTTCTAGCAGAACTGGGATCGGAATGTCACGACACTGGAGCGTTCCGGTATTATGCAGGCATTTGGACGCGAGTCGGTTTGTGTGGTCCATGCGATTTAGGTGTCCTTCCGTGTAAGCCTTTCCTTGATCTCAAAGCAGCTGCGGTTCCCGACTCGACTTCGCGTTCTGAAAAAGATTGTGAGCTCCTGCAAAAGGTCCAAAATGGTGAGAAGTACATCCAGCGCACAATCGATCAATTGGCATCGATGGCAGACGATTCACAAGCAAGGAGGCATCTCATGAGGCTTCTTAAGGCTGTCGGTGAGAGACCACTAGAGCCAAATCCGTTCATGGGGAGTACTTCAAAAACAGATAATGATTGGGGAAGCTCGACACCTCAAGCCGAACTGGCAGCTCCAATTACCCCGCAGGTGATTATCATTACATCGCACGACGGTGCTCGAACCGGACTTGAACTGTACTTCTCTTGCTGGATTGCAGCAGCGGCATTGTTTCTGAAGCTATGGCGCAACGGGATTGTCTGCGAAGCGATGATCCCAGACCACGTCTGCCGCCATCCCCTTAGTGAGAACGGCACTTCGAATAGATTTAATGAACGACTCGGCATTGCACTTAGGGATCTGTCAGTCGCCTCCGTCGCCACATGTCTCTCCACGACCGGAACGGAATTGTGCAATCAAGACCCGAGCAAGCGGGTGAAGACTACACAGCCTCACCGAGAAAACCTGAAGCATAGCGGCGTCGAAAAGAACTTCAAGTCTAGGAGCTCAATGAAGTGTGATCTCATGCTCGCCGAAGGTGAGTGTTGTAAGCTCCTTGCAGAGGCATGGGGAAAACGAGAGACTCGTCCACAGGTGGTCATGCGCTGAACAAGAGAAAGGATGAAATATGGGAAAGTGCATCAGAGTGCATACGCCATGCACACACTCTTTTCTTCGTTTGTTTATGAGCACATAGAATAACGTGTTTTAGGCAGACAGCATTTCGTTGAACTTTGCATAGAGCTGGTCACCGAGGATCGCGGGGAGGTTGTCGCCGAATACACTGCGAAGTTGAAACAGTGACTCCTGGACTGTGATGTTGCACTGGAGATGTGGATACTGTGGCTCAGGGGCGAATCGGAGGGGGGCGAAGCCGGGCTCGTACGTGATTTGGTGGCTCTCAATGCGTTGACGCTGCTCCTCGTCCTCTCGAAGTGCCGCTTGGACGCGTGTTTCCTCTTCCTCACGAATCGTCCACTCGTCTTCAATGAATCTAGCGATATTGGTGCTGACAAGATGAGCAACCGCAGCCAAATACACGCAGTCGCGGACTAAATCCATGGCAACTTCAGTGAAACCTGGATCGTTCATCGAGACAAGGTGTGCAGCAAGGGGCACAGACGCTGCAAGGAGGAGTCGCTTGTCCTTCGGAGAATACATTGTCTTGACCGTACGCTCCCAGAGCTTGATAGACATGATAACACCCTTAGGGTTCGCCTTATGCAAAGCGTCCAGCCAGACGTCTGGTCCGTATGCGAGTACAATACGGGCCCAGAACAACAGCACATGGTCAATGTACTCGGGACCCGGTTGCTTAGAAAGCCGAATATATAGCGTTTGCGTCAGAGGCACTAGGTGCGGGGCCATGACTTCCGGTCTGTTGAGCAAGAACAGTGCGTTGATAAGCTTGAAAGATGCCTCATGCAGCATAGGTCGAACTGTCATATGCTTGAATGCTGCCAAGAGTGGAGCGGTATATACCTCTGGATCAGCGATCAGGTTCTTTGCCATCACTGCTGTCATGAAGCGAGTCAATGCAGCACCTCGACCACCCTCCCAGAATTCAGTAGCCAAGAACGACTGGATGTTCTCCGTGACGAATTCCACCACAGTTGGTGATTGAGAGTTCTCGACAAGCTGAGCAAGAATTTGAATCAAGTAAGGTTGGAAGTCTGAGCACTTCTCCTCAGTAAGGAGCGTCATGCACAACTCAATGATGGAGGCGCTATCTGCATCCAGCTTCGCCTGCGGTGTGACAGAGATCGCAGCGGCCATCAGCTCGAACATATTGTGAGCAAAGCCTGGAGTTCTGGGGATCTCCTGGAGCTTCGCTAAGGCGAAGTTGAATAATGGCTCTGCAAAATCAGGAAGACCTGCCTTATATCGGTAGCAAATTCTGAGCATGCACTTTGCAATGTGCTCGTTCTCGGCTGATTCACCTTCAACGGCATTCGAGAGCACTGTAAGTGCTTCTGTCGCAATGCCAGCGACTTGTTGGTCCGTGATACGGAAAGTCTTGGTTCCTGGCTCGCAAACGGAAAGATATCGATCCAAACCCACAGCTGCATAGGTTCGGATGACGTAGTACTCAGATGGAAGTGCCTGCATAAAAAGTTCAGCAATGCTCAGTGGTTCGGGCATGCGTGATCGGAACTGGATCAAGAACTTCATGCATCCGGCACGGATGATGGGGTGAGTATTTGCATCTGTGAGGGCGGGAACGATGTGGCTATCGTAGAATGTGCCGACATCCACATACTCGTTGATCTCGATTTCACCATCGAACGACTCGGATCCTCGAATCGACATTGCCAAAACAATGTAGATGGCAGCGTCCTTCAAACGCCAGTTATTCGCAGGGTCGCTTGCATAGCCTGCCATCAGCTCATCGACAAATGCACGTAGAATGTCAGAAACGACCTTCTCGAAGTGCTTGCACAAAGCGCGAATGAAATCGGATGCACAACGTCGGCGTGTGCCAAGGTCAGACCCGAAAAGGTCCATGTTTACGTACTGTTCGGGATTCATTTCGAATGTTTCGGCATCAGTTTCACGCAACTGAATTTGAGGAACAATCACAAACTTGCAAAGCGCCTGAATGTTATCTTCCGAGAAGAACTTCACGTACAAGGCGTTTCGGGCGAGGCAAGACAGGAAGTTCATACCAGTGATCACGAGTCGGTCGAAGCGAGGACTGTCAGGGCGTGTTGTCAAGTTCTCAAACGCGGCCGAGACAAGCTGTTCAATCAACGGCTCAATGGCAAACTCGTAATTGCTTGCGTATAAACGCATGAGCTCAAAGAACGCCGATTGAGCTCCCTCCAATGATGTGGCGTTTTCCTGCTCATCAGCCTTAAGGGTCTGAGGGGGGAGCATCGTCACCGCCATTCCTGGCGAGATCATGTCTCCAATATGGTCTTGGACAAAGGCGGGAATGTCCTTTGCAGACATGTCGTACATGACTTCATAGAAGCTCTGAACGATGCTAAAAAGGACGTCCAGTACAGCCTGGTCATTCGCTGATACAGCCTGTGAAATGCCGTTGGACCAGTGAATGAAGACTTGGTACAGGGGTTCCAACAGTTCACCCTGGAGTGTGGCCAACTCCTCCATCAGCTCATTCGTCTGAGCGCGGGTTTGGTAATGGTAGAAGACGATATGCATGGCCTTAAGTGTGTTGGCAGTAATTTGAGCGTCCTCTAGGTCAAGTTGCTCGACGAATTCTCTTATGAATGTAGGCCATTTGTCGGGATAGTCGGCGTGCGAAACGATACCTAGGATGACCTCATACTGTGGACGAAGCATGGAGTTGGGCGATCGGCAGGCTAGTTGAAGAATGTTGGCCCGGACATATGCTCGCACCTCTTCAGGGATCGGTACTACCTCCTCGTCGTCTTCATTAGGATCCCAGTATTCGTACACGTAATTCTTGGCGTTGATCGCGGCGGATTGCCTCACGCGGTCAGGAATAGAGACAGTCTCGGCGACGGCCAACGCAAGGGCGAGGAAGTCAGGACGGGACTTCCATAGTGCGTTGATCTCCGCAGTAGCTGCATTGACCTCTTCAGTATGCGTCCTGGCGAAGATATTCGCAAGCTGCACGATCTCCTCCTCGGAAAAAGCACTCATGGCTCTACAAGTGCTCTAGAAGTGAGCATGAAAGTGATGTGCAAAAATGGAGATAGAATGAGCATTTGAACACCACTCCGTAGCGGTGAAAGCCGGTCGCCTGCTGTCACGCTTGGCCCACATTACCACCTGCACTCAGGACATGAAACTAGTCGTTGAAACAGGGCAATACTCGGGATGCCGGTAAGGCCCAAGACGTGAGAGCTTGTGTCTGCTGCTTCCACCATTTAAGTCAGAGGCCAGCTATAGTGAGAACCATGCAACTAGAATGAAGCAGCATCGGGTGCACAAGCCGCAAATTCTTGCTACGTTTCACTGCGATTCGCACTTTGACCGATACCTATTAGCGACGGGGAATATCGCCTTTACGTGGTATTTGAGGCAAAATAACGTGCAAATCAGCTCGATATGATGCCTTCCACTTAATATAACCCCTGTGATGGGGCGATCGTGCTTGTCATACCACACATTTGCTACAGAGCCCACTTAACGGACCGCTTCGTTTCACCTCTGCAGTGACTGGATGTAGCACGCGGGACCCAAAGCGTGTAATATTAACACGTTAAGAGCGGCTGTTTCATCACACCAGGCACAACGCGGCCAAGATCCTCACTCGCATGACGCTCCCGCGCCGCCAACCAGCCCCCAGCTGCAGTGTCAACGAGCCTGAGTTTCAGTCCTTTCGGCGAGAAAAGGTAGCTTGTGGGTGACTCCATCCAGTTCCTGCCTCAGGGGGGGAGGGAATATTAGGCTGAATCCAAAAATCCGTGGTAAACCTGGCGTAGAGAAAAACGCATAATACGGTGCCATGTCGTCTGAGCACGTCGTTGAGGTACGTTTAGATTGAAACCTGCATGTGGGATCTTTAGAATGATACTATTATAATACCCCAGCAGCGCGGTCATGAATCGGGATCTTTGACTGTTTCATGATCACTGCACTGGTGGTGAAATATCTGGCATGTGTGCACAGGCCACGTGCTTGACTGGTGGAAATGTCGACTAATCAGTCCTGAGAACGGATGTATGGCCCGGTCAATGTATATCTCCAGTGCCGGCAGGTGGTCAGGTCATCGGATCTGACTTAGTTAGCAGGCCTCATGGAATGAAACTCCATCTTAAGTTTGGCGCGCTCACATGTTTCTGCTCGTTTGTAACCCTGCCCATTACACTCAACGACGAATTGCCATATCATGGACATTGGCTTGATCCATGATGACCAAATCGATCAACCCACACATTTCGCGGTGGTGAATTGTCATAGATCTACAAGCTCGCTGAGCAACTCGCCACAAGTCAATCGGGCGGTGTTCAGGATAATAAGGCGTACACTGACCTGCTTGGTTATGTGCAATCGCCTGAAACCGCAGCCAAGCGCTTGCTTGCCCAAACTATCGGTACTCATGCGGCACACTACCCCGACCTCGCCGCACAGAGCGTTGACACGCTTTTCCAGCTCTGTGAGGATGAGGAGGTCTCAGTACGATTGGCTGCAGCCAAGGTCATGGTGAACTTGGCTCGCACTTTCTCGCAGTGCATCGACGGTATTTCCAACGCGCTTGTCACGCTTGTGCTCGCTGCGGAGGAAAAGACCGAAGAAGCTGCGCTCTACAGCGTCTTCGCGCAGCTTGCAGCTATTGACTTCAAGTCAGCATTCGGCTCCATCTTCAACGAGATCAGCTCGGCTGTCGAGCCTGAGACCCGCGCGAAGGCGGTTGAGTTCCTGAAGAACCAGTTGGAGCACCAGAAAAACTTGGCGCTTGCAGGCCCTGGCAACAGAGAACTCTATGCATTCATCGGCGAGCAGGCCAAGAGTGTTCTCTTCAACTCGCCTGATTGTGCGGCTGGTCCAGGTACTCCCACCTATGACTACTTCTTCAGTTTGGTCGTGCAGCCCAAGGCTCGCCCAGCGGATCTCCTCGAGGTTGTCCTCCAGCCTGCTGGTATCCCTATGGCTACCATTCCCGACGATGGTAAGGTCTCGTTCGCTGCAGATCCTGCCACCGAGCGTGCGTTCGTGTTGAGCACCGAGTCCGTCAAGGCCCTCACTGCGGTTCTTGTGAATGCCCAGCGCTATGTCTTTTCAAAGCAACATGGCGACTCCTACCCTATCGTCCAGTACTTCCTCCGCAACGTTGCCCCCCTTTATGGCCCAAATACTGTTGCCTCCTACCAGCCGGCGGACGAGAATGACTCGGTTGAGGCTTTTGCCACGGAATCCACCAGGCTCTTCCGCGTTATGGCCGATCTTACCCGAAGGCTTTCCGCTCGCGCCAGCCTGATCGTGTTGCCTCAGTTCATCAGCCTCCTCCAGTCGTTCACTTCGAGCGCTGTGGAGATTGCAGCAGGAATCCCTGTCCCAGAAGCCAAATCAACCGCTACTGATGCTGATAAGCCTGAGGATGCGGCTAGCTCTGAAGAGACTAAGGAAACTAAGGAGACCAAGAGCGCAGACTCTGCCCCTGTTGATCCTGATACAGTGACCGTTCCTGAAGGTTCACTTGCGAATGCAAGCACCGGATCGCTCAACTTTGGCATCATTGAAGCGCTTCTTTACGCGCTTACCGCGCTCGGCCCTCGCGCGCCTGTCGCTCTTGTTGACCTCACCGGTGCACCTCTTGCATCGCCTCCACAGGCCAGCCTGCTTTCGAGCGAGCGTCTGGCAGAAAAGTACGTTGAGTTTGTTGAGCCCCTCCAGGCAGCGGCTAAGTGCGCTGCCTTCGAGAGCCGCAAGTGCAGCAGCTTTATTCATGCTGCACGCCACAAGATCGCGGTCATCAACCGATTCATTAATCCCCCTAAGCCCAAGGTCGCAAAGCCTGCAGCAAAGCCTGTTAAGCTTTCGGCTAGTGAGAAGCAAGCACAGCTCGCAAAGGCTATCGCATATGCCCGTGCTGCTGCCATTTCCAGTGGCGAGTCGCCATCTGTGGCTGTAGAGCGTGCGAAGGCGGAGCTTGAGGCAAAGTGGGCGGCACTCGAATCTGGAAGTGCGATTACTCCTGCAAGCACTGAGACCGCTCGTGCACCCGTTGAGACTGTGTATGGCGATGAAGCACCTGCTCGCATTGAGGCGCTGAATCAAGAGAAGTCGGCTCTTGAGGAGCAGGCGAAGGCCCGCACGAATGTGCTCGCTGTTCTCAAGTCTCTCCGAGCCCTGGTTAACACTTGGACCAAGAACAAGATCACGTTCCCTGATGCACGGACGATCGCTACCTCTTGGCGCATCGCCGTCAAGGAAAGCAAGAAGGAGGGCAAGAAGGAGGGCAAGAAGGAGGGCAAGAAGGGCGATGCCAGTGCAAAGGGAGATGCGAAGATGACTGCAAGCGCCAAGGGCGACGCCAAGAACAAGGATACCGCCGCAAAGGAGGGTAAGAAGGGCAAGAAGCGACGTGCTGCAGGAAAGAATAAGACGGCGGAGAAGGCTGAGTCCAAGGCTGCAGCAGCTGCCACTTCGAGCAAGGGGGCAAAGAAGGAGGCCACGAATTCTAGCAAGATGGATGCAGCCAAGCAGAACACAAACAAGGGTAAGAAGCAGGAGGCTGCTGCTGCTGCTGCTGCTGCTGCTGCTGCTGCTGCTGCTGCTGCTGCTGCTGCTGCTGCTGCTACTGCTGCTGCTGATTCTGGTATCGGTAAGAAGCGCACTGCAAGCAACAAGGGACAGTCCAACAAGGGTGGCAAGCGCGTTCAACGTTAATGCCGCTCAATCTTCTGAAATCCTCGCGAGTGACCTGCGCTGCGCACGGTGACTCCGAGGTACTCTAGTGTACACCTTTATTTGTTGTTATGACGAATGTGTAGAAGAGGCCTAGCTCAATAATCACCACGACTCTTTCGTGCGAAAACCGAACTTGACGAAATACAATACATGGCATCGTAAGACTAATTGTAAATACACGAGTATTCACAGAATAACGTTGAGTCAAAATCCAGAGAGTGGATCGTGGAAAGGAACAATGCTCACTCACATACTGACTGTAATCATGTGGCTCCCATTCGAAGTGTGCTGCTCAATGACATCCAAAGGATCCTTCCGGACCCTCTTTGGATCCTTCAGCTGAGAAGGAGTCAGCTTCAGCGAGAGGCCCTCAACTGACTTCCCACTGACATCACGATGGCGCTTACCCAGCTCTACGGGTGGAGCTTGCACATCCGAAAGCATTGACTTCAACCCGTCGCTCTGCTTTGACTCTTGCTTCACGTTCTCTGACCCTGACTCAATCTGAGTTAATTGATGGGACTTAAGCTTCAACTTGAGCTGGACTAGCTGTGACTTGGCTTCTACACCTTCCTCAGCAGTTTGTTGTGGTAGACCATGACGGCGGCGAGTCTTTGTTGTACCACTAAGATGAGTTTGAATCAATACCGGCGCTTTAATCCACCAGCGTCTGGAGCGAATGGCCTGCTCATCTTTGTCGATAAGAGCCCACCTATTCTCACGAGTTACAGAGGCACCCTCCATCTGTTTGGATCTGCGGGCAGGAACCGAGTACAGCGGTCGTGGAATGCGTGAAGAAATGAGTGGCTCGTATTCAGGGGCCAGCAAGGCTGCGCTAACAACATCACCGTCAGAAATAGCCCCAGCATTTGTTCGGTTCAATACTGCTACTCGCGTAAGCTCCTGCTGACGCTCTTCGGCGGAAGCTAGAGTCCATCTCAGGTAACGCACGCGCTCCGCTTCAATAAACTGAGCGACAAGCTGGAGATCCGAACGGGGTATGACAGGCGGTAAGCTACGAAGCAATGCGTGCTGAATGGCTAGTGTAGGTCGCGTCGGCAATGTGTGAGCTGAGAGCATGAAGGATGCCGAAGCTCGTAGGCTAATTGAAGGAATAGCGCGCTGGTCCCCGCCGCAGTGCGTAACAGTGTTGTTACTTAGGACGACGTCATTGATCTGGAATCGTGGCGTGTGAATCGACTTTTCTCGGTCATACAGGCCCGTTGCCGATTCGATATTTACTATCTCCTCCTCGCCGTTCCAGTCAAAGTCTACACCAGGAGCTAGTGAAACCGTGAACGCTTGCTTCTGGTTCTGCAGCTCGCCCTTCAGCGATTCATCTGCCTCCTGTTGCAGCTCCTCTTCGTTGACAAGAATTCCCTCAGGGCAGTTCAACTGGCCGCAGCCTCCGAATGTGTCCACAATGAGCAATTGGAAATACATCCCCACAAGGTAATGGGTATGGTAATCACAGAAACGGGCACCTTTGTCGTTACGTGACTGGGTGATCGGAATAATTGGGACATATACATTCTGCCTATCATGGCAACTGGCCTTGCGGAGCTTAGGATTGCGGCCCCTTGTAACACCCTCGTTGATTAGAATTTCGTTGGTCGCCCGCAGTGCGGCAAGCGCTGATGGTCCTAGCAGAACTCCGTTGTGGCGACAGATAAGCAATGACGCGGCAATCTCGACAACAAGCTCTCGGTTGTACATATGAGAAGCAGGGAAGGCTGCCGCTAATTCTACTAACCACCCTGCCAACATCGATGCGAGAGCGTCGAGCTGTTCCATCGTGCAGTGTTCCTGAAGGATGGGCCGTGAGCCAAACTCCGATAGGACCAAAACAATATGTGTAACACAGTAAACTCGCGCCGCTGCAGCCGCGGATACTGTAAGTTCTTTCTCCTTCGAGACGCTCCTCCAGTTATAAAAATCCTCCTCCACATTTGATGTGGGCTTTCCGGTTGAGGCTGGCAAGATACTCTCCACAGTACCTGGGCTGGTAGAGCTCATTTGGGCATCAGGCGGCGGCAGAAGGCTTGCAACGTCATGAGACATCGACTTAGTATTTTCTTCCTTCGATGTCGTCGGCTCCTCGCGGGGTGGACTGAGGAAAGCATTGACGAGCTTTGTTTGTTTCAGAATCTGAGGACTCGTGTCAGACGTTTGTTTCCATTCAGGTTCCTGAAGAGGTGTCTTTCGAAGGCCTGCATTCGCTCGTGTATGCTCAAGCCTCACTTGGAAGTAAGTCGTTAAGTCTTCGGCAGAGATCAAAGACTGATTCGCACGCGGCCCACCTGCCGCGACGGTATGCACCCCACGCTTTCTTCCGACATCCTTCTGCTTGGTCTTTGTCTTGTAACCCTCGCTCTCGTGACTCCCATCTTCCATGAGTCCGTAATTCGTAGGTATTTTGAGGTCATCCTCTGCATCTCCTTCAATGTCCGTGACATCACCTTCCTGCTCTGCTTCGTCACATCCAGACGACTCAGACATGCCGCTGGGGTTCGACGTAGTCGTGGAGGCTGGTGTTCCCTTCAACGTAGTGCGGGTCAGCCCACGCGCTGACTTCTTCTGGCCTTTCGGGGGAGACACATAGGCTAGTCCTCGTGGCATATACTCAAGCACTTCCTTGATAATATATTGGAAGAGCCCCTTCACGTCCTTTTCAATGCACCACTGAAGCGTCACAGCGAGTGTAAGATCAGACCATCGAGAGGCCTTCGTGGCACGGGCCTCCCTCTCCTGCCACTCGTCCATGTCGGGACAAGACTGAACCAACTTCAACAGTGCGTCTGGGACGTTGATCCCAGGAGTGATGTCCAGGCCACGCGAGCCCTCTGCAATATCAATTGCGGGAGCAACACGGTCGAGGTGTTGGGCTCTCCATAATAAGCCGTTGTTTTGAACAATACGAACGATGGCTTCACCGATAGTGCTTGGAGTGATCCGAGATGACGACGTGGCTGAGAGCGATTCCTCCTCTGTTAGGCCCTCAAGATCCACCGACTGCATCGCCTCTGTAGAAACATGATGGGGGGACTCAAGATTATTCTCTGTAGTGGGCAAAACGTGCTGAACGCGAATGGGTGAATGCACACCCCTCATTACGCGCTTGTCTGCCTGGGGACGAACCGGGAAAGGATGGCTAAACCATTCGCGGTTCTCGTATGCGATCCGAGCGCAGAATGACGTCAAATACACAACACAAGAACCGTAGGTGTACATCGAAGCGGCATCTTGCTTCTCGACCATATCCTGCAGCACGCGGTATGTGCGCTGTAAGCAATAAGGAATCTCCGCAAGTAGAAACGCCAGTCGGCCTGGGTCCTTCACAAGTGCGTTAGGATGCAGCTTGCGTGGGAGAATGGTCCCTTCGCAAGCATTGAAGATTGACTGCGTGAAGGTCAGTGGGTCTGACTCATTCAGTATGTAGTTGAGTGCGGCAACGCCGTAAGGAAGGTTCGCTTGCCTCCTAGCTTCGGTCTTCCAAACGTCACCTCCAATCAGTACCCCATTGTCAGCCTTAGCAGCGGCGATTTTTTTAACTGACTTGGATGCTGGCCTAGGTTTGCCCTTCGTAGATGGCTTTATCGTTTTGATCGTTGTCTGCATCTTATCGTCTTCGGGACTTCGCAGCGTTTCCTCACGCTTACGGGTCCGAGATGCTTTGGCTGTCTGAGGCCGAGTCGAGCGGCCAATACCAGAATCCTGTTCGCATGAAGCAGCCTGTGTGGCCTCTGCTGCTTTCGTCCGCGTCTTGCTGCTGGGTGCGCGAGTGTCACCCATCCGAATTGCTCGAGGCATGCGGATCAACGTGCGGTAAAAATCTCAACTTAACTGGGGCGGGGATAAACGGTGTGATTGGGTTTAAGGTGGCACAGAAAATGCTTCCTGTGGGGCGTTATGACTGTTCAGGGCCTGGCTGCGGTGTGTGCTATGTAAATGCCAAGTCACCCTGCTCACGCGCCCCCCGGAAACTTGTACCTGCGTCTAACGGTTCGATCGATCGAAGCGAGTGGGAGAGATTTGGAGAGAATCACGCGAGGTGAAGACTTACTGAAACAAGTGCAATGGATGTGAAAAATTTACATTCACTATATACATCGGGACTTTACTGAGTTACATGCTTTCCAACCCTATGCATCCACGTATATGCCCCCAATTATCCCGCCAAACTCACGCTCTGAGAAAAAAAATGAAACGACGGGAAGGGGGTAGGCAGAGGAAGGACTGAAAAAGTTGAGATTTGCTGAGGGATGGGTTTCAGCTGGCAAGACGCTCTGTAAGGAAGCAAGCGGAGCCTAGTCTATATGCTCAGTACTCTGGAGGTTCTGAAGAATGTCTATATACATATGCGAATACAAATACCTACTAGGGAACGTCGCTTCATCCTAGAGGAAGTCTGTCAAGAGTGTGTTGAGTTCGTCAAGGGTTGCTTGATCATCCAGGTTAAGCTCGCGTGCCAGATCCTCCTCTGCGTCATACTGTTCAGCATCATCAATCTGCTGACGCAGCGCCAGCTCAGCGTCGCGGATGTGTTGCTCTGCAATGTACATGTCTCGGACTTCACGGTCTATGTCTTCGTACTGCTCTTCGAGAGCTAGCAACGCGGCGATTTCCTCATCGGTCATTTCGTAGCCATCATCTTCTGCGGTTTGAGACAGGTCATCCAAAGTTTCTTGCTTGTGTTCCGAGATGAGAGTCGATCCAGCTAGACCGTGTGAAGGGCCTCGACTCCTTCGAGGAGAGTTCATGAGCTCATTTCGCATAGAATGCATCAGACTTGCGTACTCATCAGCACTCAGCTCGCATGCATCTACCCTACGCAACGGACTGTTCGAGAGAGTTGTGGTTGTCCCTCTCGCTGAAGCAGAAGGTATCCGATCGTCCATGTCGTAATGTGACTGACTTAGATCGTCCAAGGGTGCTTCGGTGTTGTGGAACCGTTGCTGCTCTTGTTGGAGAATGGCATGCAGTCTGGAAAGTAGAAGAGCTCGACCTTCTGGTGTGTATAATGATGGCACGTGCCGTCGGCGTACGGCGTGAAAGCTCAAACCGCTCGATGTGCTACTGATAACCTTCGAACTTGAGCTGTTTGACATTTCCGGAACTGCCAGCGTACTGGCATCTTTCGCTTCAAGCTCAGCATCTCGCCGTTCATAGCTCTCACGGTATTGTTCTAAGATCTCGCGTCGGTGCTTTCTCACGCTGGCGTGGCACTTGGCTCGGAGCTCAGACAGTACGCTCTCTCGTGAGGGGAGCGCACGAATGCTCCTAAAACGATCGGTTTCCATGCTGGAGAGCAGGTTTCTGAGTGGAGATAGTTGTGCGCTCATCAGCACGCGGCGGAATGAGCCGCTCTGTTGGTGTGTCTAGCCCTGGACTAGCCCGATAGGCGCGGTTGATCCTCTGGTCTCGAAAAAATCAAATGGCGGGAAAACCCTACACGCACGTTTGGAGCGGTAAACAGATTCGGCGGAGTTGCGGCGCAACGAATGATGTGTTCAAGTGGGGGTGTGTCTGATGCACCGATCTGTACGCGCGGGGATTCTCAGCGAACACCTCTTTTGAAATGTGCGCAAACTTGTCACCTCACAATCGAAACCTGGAAGGCGAGCTAGCTGAGGAGTGGATTGAGCACGACTGGACAGTTGTTCGCCCCCCGTCTGCTTGAATACTGCGTCATGGCGTACTGGTAATGCTGTATCATTGGTGGGTTGGCTCAATTAGATGAGGATGGCACATAGGTCACAGGTTTCAATCGGAAGCATTCACCGACTCAGACTCTTACAAGCAGCTGGCCACTCTAAGCACCCAAAGCGTCATAGCAAGTAGCTCGTGACAATGACACTCTGCCCCCAGCGTAGCATAAACCTCGCGTGCAGCGAAGCCCCCCAGCTAAACGGCTTGCTCGCTTTGATCATGGGGACCCCATCATGACTCTTGCTCGATAGACACGGAATTGTGGAGAGTCATTATCGAGAATATATGGATATCCCCCTCCTGTCACAGCTGGGATGAGAACTTATACAGTTACGAGATGCCAGAGTGTGTAGTAGCTCACGAAGAGCTACCGCATGTGGCAAGACGACTCACGAACTGCAGAATTCATAGCTGTGCGAATCTTGTGCTTATCAAATGAAGGCCAAATTACATTTGCCCCATGGGGCACATGCCGAAAATCATAGCATCACTCATGCGACTCTGTATAACATCGCAGAAAGCCAGTCGAAATGCAGTGGCATGGCCAGTCGAGAGATGATCAAATCTCTGGGGCCTATCCGTCCTGGCCTGGAAATGGCCTTTGGCTGTGGCTGGCTCTCTTGAAAAGTGAAAACCAAGCTTGGATCTGGCATCTATTTTCGGTCTGCAGCTGTTGATCTGGCCGCTGCACGGAGATTATTTCGACTAGATTCGAATTATAAGTACTGCATCCATCATTTCATACCGGTATTAAATGAGTGCAGGATCAGGTGTACGTAGATCTTCCCATATTTTCCCTCGCTCCTTGAGGTTCGACCTCATCGCTTGCTTTCGCTCGTGTTTCCGGACAGTAGTATGCTTGACACGCAGAACAAACCCATGAATTGCCTGGCACCTCCGTTGTGTATCAGTGTATTCCGTGATCCTGTCTTACCTCCACCGCTCCACCTCTGATCTCTCCTCTCGACTCCAGTACGACCAAGAAGTGACTACGTACTCGCCAGATGGTCGAGTATTCCAGGTCGAATACGCAGAGAAGGCGAGTGAGAAGGCAGGTACAGCCATCGGTATCCGCTGCGTCGACGGCGTTGTGCTGGGTGTTGAGAAGACAATCATTTCAAAGCTATTGAAGCCAGGTGCAAACAAGAGGATTGAAGCAACAGACCTGTATTCAGCCGTCGTGGTGAGTGGTTTCGTCCCAGATGGCCGCTCCTTAGCAAACGAGGCACGAGAGGCCGCAGCAGAGTACCTTGATCGATATGGATCGCACATCCCCGGTCGCATTCTCTCAGATCGAATCGCCTCCCGAGTCCACACTGCTACGATCTACTGGTATGAGCGCCCCTTCGGCTGCACGCTACTCCTCTCCACCTATGATGAGGAGGATGGCCCTTCCTTGTACTTGATCCGACCATCCGGTGTATGTACTCGCCAGTTCGCAGCAGCCATCGGTCGCCACCGACAGGGTGCCAAGACTGAGTTGGAGAAGATCAAGTTCGACCAAATCACCTGCGTTGAGGCTGTCAAGTTAATTGCAATGACGATGTATAAGCTGCACGATGATGTGAAGGACAAGCCTTTCGAGCTTGAGCTCTCATGGCAGTGCCGTGAGACTAACTACAAGGTCGTTCCTGTGCCTGCATCCATCGCAGAGCCCGCAATCGCCGCCGCACAGGAGGCACGACGACGTGAGCTGATGGAAGACTCTGACGATGACGACGACGAGTAAGGAGATGTTGAGACGTGCTCCAATCCGGCGCATGGACTAGTCAATTAGTGGAAATGTGCTCAACAATGAATGGGTCTGTTCGCTCACGTCGTGTATCGAAGAACACATGAAATCACGACTGTATGCTATCATCAAACCGTGTTCCTATTATCTTTATGTTCAACAATTTTCCTTCACAACACAATACACTCAACAGCAATGTTGTATATCACGTGATCGCCCCTAAACTGAGACGTACTTTAAAACAATGGAGAATGAGTAAGCGGCCAGTTCCACGAAGCGGAATTCCAGCTTCACAGTTGGCTTGCTCCTAAATTCTTGGGGAACGCTCCTGGCACCCACGATGGCTTGCGCTTGTCCTTAAATGCTTTTACACCCTCATGCATCTCAGGTCCCTTGACACACTGGACAAAGACCTTCTTGGCCTCCTCTACATTTTGTTCATGCGAGTGGGTCAAGACATGATGAATAAGGTTCTTACACAACGCAATGGCACCTGGCGCGGCGGTCAAGAAGTACTGGATAAACTTGTCAGCTTTGGCTACAAGATCAGCGTTGTCCTTCGCAACTTCCGTGACGAAACCCATCGCTTTGCAGCCCTCTGCATCGAGTCGACGACCTGTGAGGAACAAATCAAGCGCGGCAAGTCCTCCTGCACGCGGGACGATGTAGCAGGAAATCATGGCTGGCACAAGCCCTCTGTAAACTTCACTAAATTGGATCCATGCGTCAGAAGCCATGATTCGGATATCCGACAGGAACAACAACACATTACCTCCTCCTAAGACGGGTCCATTGATCAAACTGATCACAGGGAGGGGGAGATGCTTCAGAGTTTCGCAGAACTTAATAAAGAGGGTAGTGGTGTCCTGAGTTGATGACTTGAGTTGTGCCTGGTTACTGGCTGAGAGATCCATACCAGAGCAAAATTTGTTTCCGGCTCCTGTGAGGACAACGACTCTGACATTAGGTTCCTTTGGGAGGGCCTACATTTTGTTTGGAGGTTTGTTTGGAAGATAATGACCATGGATTGAGAGGGCTCGTGAGGATTCGATCAAAGTACGAGGAGTGTGCTTGCCGCTAGTGCGATCCAGAGAGCTGGCTCCCTGAAGAGTGTGGAGTAGACATCAGAGTAAGAAACCGCGAAGTGATGCGTACCTCCAATATCTCAATGAGTTTTGTCAGCATGGCATTGTTGATCGCGTTGCCTTGCTTGGGACGATTCAGGGTAATGGTGGCGATGCCATTCGCAACCTTGAGCAGCACGGCTTCATTGCTGCCGCTCTGAGCACCTTCTGCGTTCGACATGAGGTGCAGTCTAGTCAAGTTCCAGCAGCTAGCCTTCGGTCAAGTTACACACAATAGAGTCTGGTTACGTCCTAACTGCGAAAAGATGTGCGTAGCTCTGGAGTCTGCGAACGGCTTCTACGTATAGGAATCTAGACAAAGACATCCAAGCAGGAGGAGCAAGGAGGACGACGGTCGGTGGGCCAATCAGGTAAGCGCACATGAGTCCAGCTGAAATCCCAATACGCGGGGTTTTAGATATCCGTCATTACGTGTGTGTGAACGCTGTCCACCTGCAGCCAAGGAATCTTCTTCAGGGTACCGGGCACACCCGATCAATCCAGTGTGTACTGTGGGGCGTGCGACCGACTTGAACCAGGCATACGAGTTTGGTGGTGATGCCGGACAATGTCACCCTTAAGTTTCTCCTATGCTCGGCAAGCCCGGCCTCACCCCTGCAGACCTGACTCTTTCCCAAACCAGTCTTGGCCGACACACCCAGTCTCAGTCTCAGTCTCAGTCTCGACACTCTCGACGCGTACTGGGACGACAACCGGATCCGGCCAAAGGGGTGGTGGTGCTTGCTCGCAACCGGGGGTGACGGAATAGGGGGAAAAAGATCTCAGTGAAGAGGGATTAAAGCATAATTAAGTGGGGTATATGGAATATATATGGGATATAAATAGTGGCAATGCTTTCGAGACCGCAATGGGTATCGCGAGCGCCATTTATAACTCCACAAGCGCACAGCCTCTGCTGACATTTCGACGCTCGTCAACGGAAAATTATTCAAAATTCACCAACGCCTGCACGCCCCTGTTTTCCCCCCTTGTTTCTGCTCGATAGACTCAGTGTACGCGAAGCGCAAGCTTGAAAAGCGGTGAGGTCCCTCAAGCGCAACCCAGCTTCCCACGCGATACACGTCTTGAATTAAACCAAGCCTGTAAAACTCAAGGACAAGCGAGAGCGGTTTTCTCCCACTTGAGAGCTTCGCGAAGGTGTCTAACACACACGCTTTCTCAGCTTGTACCTCTTTTTGCGCACCTGTGTCGCTACATCTGGGCGCGTTAAGCCACCGCTTAATTCCCTATATACGCTAGGTTTCGGATTGATATCGGAATTGGCTGTACATCTCGAGACAAAGCAAGCCCCTTCTCAGCGGCCCCTCCTTCGTTCGCCTTTTCCCCACACCAATCGTCATACCGAGGAGCTGAGAGAAGTCTCTCTCGTTGTGCACATCGTCCGTCAATCGGTCACTTGTTGATTCAGCTGTGCTGTGTTGACACGAACCCGCAAATCTGCAACTTAACATCCCATTTTGCGAAATTGAAGCCGACACACGCCGGCCCCCATCCTCCTGGACTTAACGTTTTTCCAGCCCAACTCCCCAACACAGCTCGTCGTACGCACCCATGTCTCGCGACGTGAGTGATTCAGAGTCCGTGTTGGCCACACAGCGAGAGCACAGAATAGACTCGGACGCGAGTGTGGCTCAACTGGCAGCTGGACTGGACAATGTCACCCTCGGCAACACGCGTGCCACCGAAGGCGGCGTGGCGCAGCTCGCATCAGGACTGGATGGCGTAAGAATTGCAAACGCACGCACAGAAGGCGCTGAAGGCTTTGATCTTACAAATAGCGCTGCCACCGCGTCGTCGATAACCGGCACTTCTGCTAATACCTCGGGTGCCGACGCTGCCAGCTCTGGTGCAGCTTCCGGTGATGCCAACGCATCGGGCAGTCCAGCAACCAATGGTAACGGAACAGCGACCACAGCAACCACTAACCAAGGTGCTGCGACGGAGATGAAGCTCTCCGGTGACCAGACGTACTCCAGCGTGGCCTCTCGACCTGTGTGGCAGCCACCGCCACGCTCCGAGATCCTTCGCAACTTGCCGTCACTCAAGAGTGTACCGGCTGCCGAACTGCAGAAGTTGTTCATTAAGAAACTCCACCTCGCTTGCATCATCTTTGACTGGACAGATCCTAGTCTACGCGAAAGTGAAGCGAGTGGGCGAAACGCGAAGACTGCCATCCTACGGGATTTGGTGGAGTTCTTGGATGCATCACAGACGGACATTTTGAATGAGGTTACCGTACCCGACGTAGTTCGAATGTTTGCTATGAATGTCTTCCGAACGATCTATCATCGAGATCAGGAGCCTGAACCTACAACGGCAGGTGGTGAGAACGAAGAAGAAAATCAGCCTAAGGAACCGGCTTGGGAGCATATGAGTCTTGTCTACGAATTCTTCCTCCGATTCTTAGTCTCGTGTCGAATCGAAGGACGAGTTTTGAAGAAGTATATTAATGGTCCATTTGTTCAGCGACTGTTAGAGCTGTTCGATTCCCTAGACACGGATGAGCGCGATTATGTAAAGACATTGCTTCACAGAATTTACGCAAAGTTCATGTCCCTTCGTTCGCTCATCCGCAAGTGGTTCAACAATATTTTCCACACGTTCATCTATGAGGCGGAAAAATTCCACGGAGCCGCAGAGATCTTGGAGATTCTCGGTTCTATCATTAATGGTTTTGCTCTCCCCCTGAAATCCGAGCACAAGAGTTTCTTTACCCGAGTTCTGATTCCATTACACAAAGTTCGAAGCTTAGCAACTTTCCATCAACAACTTACGTACTGTATCGCACAGTTTGTTGAGAAGGACTCCACGTTGGCCGTGCCTTGGATCCATGGGCTTGTCCGATACTGGCCCAATACGAACAGTCCGAAGGAAGTGTTGTTCTTGCAAGAAGTAGAAGAAGTGCTTGAGTACGTGAAGGCAGCGGAAGTCGCACAAATTGCACCTATAGTATTCCGTCAAGTTGCCAAGTGCATCTGCTCGCCACACTTCCAAGTTACCGAGCGAGCCTTCATCATGTTCCAGGTGGAGCACGTTCTGCACGCAATCCAAGCACACCGTGCTGATGTTTTCCCAGTCATTGTTCCAGCCATGCATCGAAATAGGTCACACTGGAATCCCACTGTAGCGGCTCTGTCCAGCAATGTCTTGGCGCTGCTGCGAGAGTATGATAGTGATCTTGTGGGATCATGCCTGTATGCAGCCGAGGCTGAAGAAGCCAAGGTCCCCGTCCATGAGGAGAATGCTCCCAAGTGGGCACTACTGGAGCAAGAATATGGTCCAGTTTTGGCATCCATGGGCATCCCAACGGCTGAGAATGAGCGGTATATGCGCGATGCGGCGGATTGTCTACCTCCCAATGCCTAAGAGTGTGGCAAGCTGGGGTTTCCGGTCCATATCTCCGCCTGCGATGAAACGTCGCACAAATACTGTGAAAACAGGCTCGTCCCATGAATTTTCTTCATCGACATTCACTACTATCCCCACTGCTACTTAGCGTCTTTATCTCGTCTCATACACTACATGGATTAGAGTGCTGTGAAAGGGGTCTCCGTGACCAGTTTGAGATGCTTATGCTGTATTAAGAGGACTTGAGCATCCGATCCCTGGAGCTGGTCCGTTTCAGTTATATCAGCAGCCATCCAGTTACAAAGAGCTATGCCGCTTCTTGATTTCGGCGGCCTGGTTCGTCGTGCATACATAGCAAGTGAAGGCCTTATCACCTTCTCTTGCAAGCTCAACCTGGGTTCCTTTAGGAATAAACCAAGCTGCGCCTGCGCTAATTTGAGCTTCTGTGGTGTCACCAGTCGGGCTAGTCATCGTCAGCGCGACTCGACCGTCGGTGCATAATAAAATTGCTCCCTCGTCAAGAACGGGCAATTGGACCATTCGTTTCGATTCGTCTTGATCACTGCTGCTGTGGACCTCAAACACCATGAACTCGGGAAATTGTGCTGGAGGGTTAAACATCTTGAGTCCTGGAGAAAGTGTTGCACCTGTATCAACAACGGGAGGCACCGAACGGTAGTCAAGAATGCGCAAGAGTGTCTCAACGTCACGGAACTTGGGAGTAAGACCTGCACGTATAACATTGTCCGAGCAAGCCATGACCTCAACGCATTGACCCGACAAGTACGCATGGGGAACATTCGGTGCTAAGAAGACAGACTCACCGGGCTGTAGAGTAAAGCAATTGAGAACGAAGGGACAGAAGCAGCCAACATCACCTGGATACTGCTGAGAGAGGTCAACGATCAAGTCCGTAAGGCGCTTAGCGTTCATTGCTCGATGACCCATGCTTGCCGGGAAGGGGAGCTCAGGGAAAGCGCTCTCACCTCGGGCCCGTGCATTGTTCGCAAGCTCATAAAGTGCTGTAATTTGCTTCTGCACATTTTCTGCGTCGCTGGAGGCAATGGTCTCAGAGAAGATGGCTCTGAGTAAAATGCATTCTGCCTGTTTGCTGTCTCTTTTGGCCTCCGTGGCGGATCCCGCAATGTAGCTCTCGAGTTGATTTCTGGTCTCAGCAGAGAGGAGTGCCGCAAAAGGTGGAATATTGTTAGCATAGAATGCAATTTCTCGCAATGAACGGAACCCACAGAGGGCATCCATGGGCGTCAACGCAAGGACCTGTTCGGGCTTGTGGTTTGGGTCTTTGTACAGATCAGGTCTTAGCTTATGGAGGTCGCGCGCAACTACCTGGTCAGGATGAGCCTGGATTGAGAGTGCTTGTCGGATTGAGAGCACCTTGAAGATGTAGGGAAGTGGCTCCCCGCCGAGATACTCTTGGAGCGTGACCCCACCATTCGAGGTAAAAGCGGCATCGATGACTCGAGACTGGCCGTTGGGGTGAGTGGCGAACCAGAGTTCAGCATAGGACGCATTTTCAGGCAGTGCAGCTGTGCTTCCGGGCACATTCAGCTCGGCGAGTTTTGCAACGAGCGCGGCCTCCTTCGTCAGCCCCCATGCATAGTTCTGAATGACACCTCGAATCGGGCAAGGCTGGAACATGACACGTTGAAGTGATCGTCAGATGGGTCGGTAGTTGTTAACGCAATACAAATCGTCGCTTAGACGAGTTGAAGACTGTATAGCACGTGATGATGGATCGAGTCAAGTTCGGCCAACGCGCGGATTGAGGTAGTACACTCTGCTACAAGTTGGACTTGGTCCAATGCTGCAGCTGATCAGTTGGATATGTGGATGATGTAGAAGCCCTATAGCACATTTGAGCATACAAAGTGTATCATTTCAGTAAGGTGATAAGTCGTGTTAGGTCATATTTCATTCGCAATGCCACCCTACGCGTATCTCACCCCCTCTTCACCCAACCCAACACACCTCAGATTCTTCCGAATTGAATGGAACCACGTGCAAAGGCTAGCCGGGGAGGGGCCAGACACCGGCAAAAAATATATGCATGTGCACGAACGCCGCTGGAGATCAGACTGTAAGCGCATCAGACCTTGCATAATGCATACCCGGCCGCGGAACATGCGTTGAAAGCTTGTGAAGAGTGGAGCGACCTTGGACAGGTTGCGACGAAGGGGGTGCTGGAAAGGAATCCGGGGTGCCGAAATATTCGAAAGGCGTGGGTTGCTGAGGAAAATAGGGGGTAAAATAGTCGAACTAAAGAGGTCAAAAGCGTGGCATGAGAGGTGATGTGTGGGAAACAAACATATTATTTCCCATTGTGAATGAGTCATGAAGCTATTTCATTCGCATTTTTGATGCCTTTACCTCGGATACCCAGGTAAAGCGACGTGAAACTACATCCCAAGAAAAAGCACATGGGTTTCATGGGATATGTACACGTTCTGGGGCAAGTCACCGAACTCAGGCCTACGGCTCGGCGATCAATGGCACTCACATATGACGTACATTCCATTTGCATTCATTCTAGGTCGCCTAACCACAAGCACAATGTTCAAGTCGGGTTACGTTCGCGCAGTTCTCAAGGATAAGTCGGTACGTACACCCTTCTAGCCCATCTCCGCGCGGCGTTCGGGGCAAAACGACTCGAAAGAGGCATAACCCCTGACTCGACACTAACTGTTCATGGCTTTGCCCGAAAACCTGAGGCGCCGATCCTTCGTAAAGCCCACAACTAACCTTTTTCATGACTCACATCCACCTGTCCTCGCAATTTTCACAGACTTATCCTCTTCTCTTGGCCAACGCCGGCGGTCTCTTCTTCGTTTGCTACTTCGGTGGCCGCAAGCTCTTCGAGCACCCCGATATCCACTTCAACCGCGATGAGCGTGGCTTCGGCTACACCTCTCCTGCCCAGCTGAAGGACGCTGAGCAGTTCCGCAACCACACTTCGATCTTCGCCAGCATCCTCAGCCCTCTTACTGAGAAGCTTCGCTCGGTCACGTCCCCCAAGATCGAAAACGATCCTCTTTGGGACATCACCCGACTAAAGAACAGGGTTCCTCCTCCGTTGGAGCACACCGGTGCATTCCAGGATGGTCTCTTCCCCTCCGTGCCTGCTGTCCCTGCTCCCACTGAGAGCGTCCACTACAGCGACAAGGTCAAGACGGAGCGTCTCCTCTCCCAGGTCAAGACCAAGTAAGTCCGTTTCGTATCTATAAATGAACGAATCTTTTGGCGTCTCCCAATTGGGGTCTCTTGGGAGCGCGGATCTGTGAGACATGTGGTCGGCGCTGAGCTATTTCTCAGTTACCAGCTGGAGGCCGACGCGGACGTCACTCGACCCAAACTGAACAAAATGCAAATGCAGTAGCAACGCATTCGCATAATGCGGAGACAGTATCACCAGGGAATTGAAATCCTGTTTCCTCCCTAAGGTAACGTAACCTATGTTGCAGTGCTTCAGCATAGGAACATTCGTACAAGCACGCACACCGCTTGTAAAGTGCCCTAGACACATTCCTTAGCTAACACGCTCGCTATAATAAAGCATACACCCATACTTGATCCAGCGCTCGTTGAGCAGACCCGATCCTGTGACCACATTATATCCATAGACCATAGATCATATTGGCGTTAGTAGTTCAAACACATTTATTTCACCTTTACCCTGACCTTTCCCATCCCTTACTTCTTCTTGGGAGCCTTATGGGGCTTGTGCGCCTTGTGGTGCTTGTGGTGGTGGCGCTTGTGGTGCTTGTGGTGGTGGCGCTTGTGGTGGCGATGAGCGCGCTTGTGGTGATGATGGCGGCGGTGGTGGCGATGGTGGCGCCTGGGAGCCTTGTGGTGCTTGCGGTGCTTGCGGTGCTTGCGGTGCTTGCGGTGCTTGCGGTGCTTGCGCTTGAAGCTTGCGAGCAAGCTTACGACCCTTGCGCTTCAAGAACTTGCGAAGTTTGCGGCCCTTGCGCTTGACAAGCTTGCGAAGCTTGCGAAGCAAGCTCTTCTTCTTCTTCTTGGGCTTGTTGCTCTTCTTGGGCTTGGTGACCTTGCCCGGCTTCTTAGAGGGCTTCTTCGCCGGCTTCTTCTTGGCAGCCTTCTTCTTCAGGTTCTTCTTGAACTTCTTCTTTTGTGCCTTGGTCTTCTTCAGGTGAGACTTGTGGATGTCAAGAAGCTCTGCCTTGGTGATACCCTGAACACCACCCTCGAAACCATCGAGACCACGACGGTTGTTCCAGTAAAGGGACATGACTGGGTCATGAACAGCGGTAGGCGAGGTGAAGTAAGAGTTACGACCGCACATACGAGAGATCAAGCAAACCTGATCCGAGGGGAAGCCATAGTACATGAGCTTCATGATCTTGCGAGCCTGCTCATACATCATGCTGCAGACAGGGACGTAGATCTCAGGAAGCTTGTTCTGTGCACAGAAATCGGTCAGGAACTCCTCAAGAATCTTGCGAAGAATCGATGCACCACCCCAACGAGAACGAAGCGAAGCAATAAGCTTCTTCTTGTACTCAACGGAGGGCTCGAAGGTGAGGTCAGACATGCCAGCAGCGGGGCCGCTTGCACCACCGGCCTGAGGGAGGCCAAGTTGATCCGCTGCGGAAGCTGCAGCACCGATCAAAGCTGGTGCAATGTCTGTACCAGTCGCGAAGGGGTTCGACGTCGAAGGAAGGCCGTTCTGGCGGGTCAGCTCATCGAGGTGAAGGACAAGCTTGGACTCCACACGCTGAACTGCGTACTGGCAGAGCACACAAGCCTCATCCTCGAACGAGGGAATGCCCCAGCGTGCCGCTTGCTTCGGCGAGAGACGCTTCTCCTCCAGTTCGGTTTGCGAAGCGTGCGCTGCCACGAGCACGAGACAGAGACAGACCAAGACCAAAACTCGCATTTTGGGTCCAGATCAGCTAGATGAGCGGTATCCAGAGGAGTTTCTCGTGTGAGTCGTCGTGCTAGGCGGAGAAGCAAGGTATACAAGAGGATCTAACTCAAACTTATCAAGGTGGGTAAACTTTGGAAGCACTTTTCGTGTGTTTCCCTGGTTGCAACCGCGATTACACGCATATCTTATAGCATACAATTGCAATCCCTACGCAATGCTAATTGAAACGCAGGCGTGCAACGTCTTTAATACCTCCAAATCGACCCTAGAAAGTCGTGTCACTCAACCTCGCTCGCTTTGGAATTTCCTCGATTTTTCCCCGGATTTTCTCTGATTTTTCAGGGTGGGCAATTTTCTGCATTTTCCAGCATTTTCCGGGATTTTTCTGAATTTTTGGACAGGAATGCTGGCAAACCACTGGCATTGGCGCATACACAGTAGTCAGATTGACACAGCATATTGCAGGTAGGTTTGACACATCATGTAATACGTGCTCCAGTCTTATTTTTTCGATCGTCGCCGTGGTCCTCATGCGGGCAGCGCTCGACCAGCACTTCGAGCCAAGTCTCTGAGCGGTAAGACCATCCATACGCCTACGGAAAGTCGGAATTCGTGTTGTACACTGGATTGGCACGGTAGAAGTCGGTATCGTGGCCTAGGCAATGTCCAGAAAACAAGTGAATACGTCGGGCAGCAAGGCGGCCGATTCTTTGCCACAGTTCAGTGACGCTGAGGATGACCCCATTGTGCACGAAATCGACGTTTACCTCTCGCAAGAGCTTAGCGGCAACTTGCACATCTTGCAGTACCCGCTGCGTCCGCACGACCGGCCTTACACGGATGTAGGTCCTATCGTCGCGGCCCGCGCCAAGCCTAAGCTCCGCAAGCTTGAGCTTGAGTTCCAAATGGACGATTCACCCTCGAAGTACGACGCTGAGGCAGAACACGAGTTCCCTCGCCTCAAGTTGACATCGCAAACCGTCCCACCGAAGACGAACTATGCAATTGGCTTGTTCCGTGAGAACCGATTGTACCTTACCCCTCTCAATGCAATCTGCAAGATGGTCCCCTCATTCGCACACGTCGATCAGGCCAACGAGGACTACCGAGAGATGGAACGAGAGGCGCGAGGCGAGGCCGCTGCGGAGGCTGAGCAGCAAGACGATCTTAAGCCCGTGCTACAGAAGTTTAAGCGCCAAAACGATCGCACAACAACTATGAAGAAGGTTACATACTCCTACCTGAAGTTGCTACAGGAGCAGGAACCTTGGGCAGAGCTCGAGATTGTCCCATATGACGACTATGAGTCCACCTTGCATCGCGACCTCTTGACAATGGTGACGCCCACCGCCCCTCTGGAGCCTATCACCAGCGCCTCAGAGTACCTTGACCGTGTTTGTCCGAAAGGCGACCTCTTCCAGGTGGAGAACGATGCCTTGGAGATTAAAGACCCTCGCACACTTCGCAACAACAAGTTAGTCGAATTCATCAAGTTCGCTCACGTCGCAAGCTTGTCTCATATTTGCCGGGTCTTGGAAATCAAAACGGTTGATGAATTGCGTGAATGCTTGGAAATCCTTAACACATACTTCTATAACGTACAGGGCAACTGGGTGCTCCGTTCAGAGCACTGCTTCCCTGGTCGTTCGACAGTTAGTGTTCGCAGGATTTTGACCCGCAACGTGGTTATTTGCCACTTTGCACGCAGCATGGTGATTGCACGTGCAGACATTGTAAAGATGTATCCTGTCTCACTTGATGATCTTAACTTGGTGCTGAAAGACCTTGCTGTCCCTTGCGGAGAAGCGCCTGATCCAGAAACTCACTGGCGACTCAAGCAACCTCGTGATGAAGACTTTATTCGCAGAAATGGTGCGCTTGTCGAGCGCCACCTTGGTGTCATCGAGCGCCTCCGCCAGATGATTGTGGACATCCTAGCCCAACGCGAAGCTCACATGCAGCAGGAGCAGCAACAACAACAGCAGGCTCAATCGCAATCGCGAAGGTGAGCTCGTCTCATTTCTCAATGTCGCGTAGACAACTTGTACAGAACCCCCCCCCCGTATATATAGCATTCGAACATAAAGCCCGCATATGTTATCCCCATTAACGTCTGGGTTTACGAGTTTTGAGGAGTTTATTGCTGGACAGGAAGTGTACAATAAGCTGAGGATGGGGGCCGAATTATAACTCGAATAATGAAACGGGATAGCATACATGTTTGTTGGTAGTGCTTGGAATCAATTCCAGAAGAGCATATGCCAAGAACGTTGGCAACTTGCTAATAAAATTCTGCAGCATGTGAATAGCAGGCAAAAACAATACTCAGAGTACAGCTACATCACTTTCACAAGAAAAGACCAGAAAGAGGACCACCGAAGGAATACATGTGTACGACAATATCTGTTCGATTAGAGATCCGGTGAATCATCTCACCGCCTTAGTGCGCGGACATGGTCGGGAAAGTCACGAGCCTGTTCAATAGAGCGCCGCTCGTGTTCCTCTGCGGCTCGCCTACGTTTTTCACTTTCCCGATCGTGCACTTGATTACTCAATTCAGATAACTTAGCACGAAGGAGCTGAATGAGATCCAAGGTTCGTTCCTCAACTAGCGTCTCGCTGTCCATGGAGCGATCGTCTTGTAGCGTCAAGAAATACTCCTTATTGGCTGTATCGTCTACGTTTTGGCTCTGATTGGTGATGCGAGGAACGGTCCTCACCTCCTGCGGTCGATTAATTAGCAAAGGCAGCGGCTCCTTATCGCGATCTACTCGTGGTGCGAGGTTCTCTGGAAGCTTGCTGAGCAATGCAACAATACCCTCTTGCAATCGCGCAAGTCGCTCAGATGTTTGCTCGACTTGCGACCTGACCTTGGTCAAATGTGAGTTGGCTTCGCGCAGCTCCTCTTCCTTTCTCTCAACATCCTTCCAGGTGCATTCCACGGAGTTACGGCTGTGTTCCAAAAGTCGCTGCTTCAGCTCGCGCTCCTTGGTCATGAGCTCCACAATGCGGTCCTGCTTGGCCTTGATCTCCTGTTCAAGCTCCTGCAGCAACTTCTCCTTGAGCTGGAACTTTCGAATGATTTCATCCTGGTCTGTCAGACCTGTTGTTGCAGTGATCTGCTGGAGGCGCTGCTTGAAGAAATTGAGTCGTTCATTCAACTCCTTCAAACTGTTGGCCTTGGCCTGGGCGAGTTCCATCTTGGCAGCCATCTCGCGATTGAGCTCGGCAATCTTTTCAGCGCGAGCACGCATTTGGGCTTCTCGCTTAGCTTGCTTGGCTCGCTCACGCTTTGCTTCGCGATCCAGTGCCTTCTGATGCAACTCGCGGAAGGCTGCAAGTTGATCCTGCATGAACTTAGTATACTCACGGACCTCATTCGCAAATGCCTGTAACTCTCGCTGTGTGCGATCACGATCAGCGATTGCTCGAAGCTTGGCCTCGTTGTACTTGCGGATCTTGGAGTCTTGTGCAGCAATCTCTTGGTTCTTTGATTTTTCGGAGATGAGCGAGTCGAAGGCAACCGAATTAAGCTGAGTGATATTCTGATTGTAGTTCTTCATGTTTTGGGTCGTCTCACGAATCTGAATTTGTGCCGTGTCGAGACGCATCTCCAACTGATTCTTTCGCTTCTGATATGCTTCGTGCATCTGAACCAGAGCAAGCTGTGCTCGTGCTTCCGTCTGCACCTGGCGCGTGAGGACTGTCAGCTGTCTCTCAAGTCGAGCTGCCTCAGTTTTCAGTGAATCATATAGCTGACGTCTGGAAGTAACCCAAGTATACGCCAATCGCATGTCCGCTGGGGCATCCAAAGTCTGCGCCACGGTAGCCTTCATATCTGCAACCAATGCGTTAGTTTCCCGCAGGAACTGTGAATGTACTGCGACCGGGCTAGGACCGAAACTTCGAGTAGGAAGAAGGGCGTTATTGGATTCAACCAATGCGTTATTTCCACTGCCAATCGTGGCAGCCATCTGGCGCTGGTCTGATGAGCTCGTCGCTGGTCGGGATGCACCAGTGATCTGGGGCAGCGTTGTGTATCGATTACCAGGCGTTGTGCGTGGTCGATCCAAGTACCCGCCCGTTGAGCCCACAGCTGAATCCTGATTGGTGGGATCACCCAGTCCGTCATTAAGGTGTGCGAGATAATATTCATGCAATGTCGAGTACTTGGTGCCATCAGTGAGAGTATTGCCACCCCAGTGGCCCTGTGCCTCCTGCGCCAACACGTTACTAAACACACGATTTCGGATCTCATTGGTCGTGTTGATAGCACGCTGCTCGCTCTCAATGATTTCTTCGTTGGTTTGAAGCTCTTTCATTTTCTCGTCCTTGCGCTGTTGAACAAACTGTTCGACTTCGAAGGCAACGTTACGCTGTCGGATCCAAGCACGATCGCTCTTGAAATCGCTCTCCTGACGCTCAATAGCGGCCCATTCTCGCACGCTCTCGTCGGCAACACGCCAGGGTGTCGATGATAGTGCAACAGAGTGGTGTTCACCGCATGCAATCAAACCAATAACGGCACCCAGGTTGCTTTCAATGACACGAGGGACAGTTGACTTGCTGTAGTCCTTACCCAGACCAAGCTGTCCGTTTTCACCGTTACCCCAGGCATATACCGCACCAAAGTAGGTCAGCGCGAGTGTGTGGTATCTACCAGCAGCGACCTGCACAATGCCCTTGCCCGCAAGCGCCAATCTAGGCGTCTTAGTGGAATCGTTACTACCGAGTTGACCCTCCTTGCCATCACCCCAGCAGTATACATCACCCCGTGCAGTTCGAGCAACGACATGGCCATGACCACACGCAACTTGAACGATGAACTCAGATTGCGAGTTTGGACTCGTGGCGCCAACGTTGGTGGGATCGTCCGGAAGGGGGTTCGCGCTTTGAACTGGGGGAGGAAAGTGAACCTTGACTGGATGGTAGAAGAACGAGTCGTGTCCTGGCAGGAGATTTTCACCGAAGCCGAACACAAAGACTTCACCCTTGCTGGTGACACAGGCCGTGTGGATTGAACCACAAGAAACCTGAGTGACGAATACCTTTTCGCCGGGAGACACGCTCTTGGAAAAATCGACGGCCTTGGGAAAAGACTCATCGGACTTTGACTTGCCTTCTGATTTTCCATGACCAAGTTGGCCATGTTCTGAGCTACCGAAGGTGTAGAGAACACCGTCTTTAGTGACAGCCGCGACGTGGTTATCACCGCAAGACACATCTACAAACTGGAGATGAGACACTCCAGGCACGGGCTCGAGCTCCTTGCACTTGCTCTGAAGGAAACCGGCATAGACGAGTTGACCACTTTGGGTAATACCAGCAATGCCTCCGCGAGAAAGCGCCACCTTAACAAGGGGAATGTTCATGAACACAGGTTGGTTGGGATCCTTCTTCTCGGTGATGTCGAACTCAAATACAGTCTGACCCCAGAGCCATAGATGGCCGTCGTCATTAAGGGCAGCGGTTGCATTGCCACCAGCCGCAACGTAACGAATTGGTGATGGCAGCGAGAACTGGAATGGCACGAGTTGGCACTTAGATTTGCCGCGAAGCTCCTTGGGGTCAGGGCCTAACTGGTCTTCATAGCCTGCACCCCAGGTCCAGATGTATGTGCCTCGGTGCTGGAAGCCAGGCTCCTGGGGTGCCTTGGGACCCGGCTGGAATGGCTCCTTTTGGAATGTGTTGCTCACGACCTTCTGCAGAGAATCAAAAATCAAAGCACGCTTGGTCATATCCGGTGGCGGGCCGCGTGCAGGCACGTAGGGCCCATAGTCGTCGTCGGCATCAGCTGCCGCTCGGCGAGAGGCATCTCTTTTGCCTGGGTTGTCAGTCCTCGTTTGTCTTAGACGTGGTGAACCGAAGCTCATCTGTCACAATGGTGATGTATCGCTCCGCTGGCTGGAGTAAGGCTTCTACTGATGTTTCGAAGTGTGCTCACTGCGATGCCTTCCGTTTCTCAGTGCCAAGCCGAACGGCTTGTGGACCCAACAATAAAGTTGTGCTGGGGGGAGCTGGAACTAAGGAGAGAGGAAAGAGGGCGTTCGGCCGCTGAGCTCAGATGTGTGAGGGCGATCCGTTCCAATTGTGGAAGCCTGTCCTCGTCTGGCTGAATCGATTGGGGACTGTGGAGGGGTATGATAGAAAATTAGAGAAAGCCGGGTGAGCGCAAGAGTTAATCCATGTTCCACGATGCCTGAATGATCCTGGCACGAACAGATTACCAATACAGCAACGCTGACAGAAACACGCACGTTCCCAGCGTATGCACTCGTCCGCTCTGGCACACCCCCACCGTCGAGCACACGCTGTGCTCCTGGGGTGCGTTGCAAATTTGAATTGCAGGTAACGGGTGCGGCCGCGAGCGAGATTTCCACGGGGTCTCAAGAGCCCATAGCCGGCATATAGACTTAGATCCATGAGCTGAACCATGCACCCTCGTCACCACATCAGATACCCTCCTGGACGGGGGGAGCGATCCCAGACTTGGCTTGCGGAGCTAGGTTTGTTTAAAAGACGCGAGTGAAGGGGCCAGTTTTCTCTGGCACGCATAGAGTTTGTGGATTCAGTAATATTCCCAAAAGCTTCATCCCAAGGGCTGCAACGAGCACATATGACTTTCAACACGGGTGATGCCCCGCAATAGCTCCATTCAGGCCCGTATTGCCCGAGCGAATTTGAAAAACCAACAGTTACTTGGTGATAAAATTCAAATTCAAAGGAGCAAGATTCGCTTCGTGCCTGACCGAATGGGTTGGAAAAATCTTAATCAGGTGGATAGCTTCAGCAAACCAACGCCGATCGGAATGTAACGGCTACCTGATCACCCAGTGAACAGAGACACTCAGTCAGCGAGATGCGCAGAGGGCAAGATTCGGGGGCATCCTATTCGCCGGCCAGTGCGTGCTGATATGTGTGGTGTCCTGGATTTTCTTGGAGAGCCCCTACGCCATCACCTCCTTATGTGATCTTAACCCAACACTTGGTGTATACCTCAGTTCATGCAGTGGTTTGCTACTGGTCGATACGAACCATCTCTGTCTTAACATGCGTCTAACGAGCCTCAGCGCGATACTCGAGTTAGGATCGAAACGCCTTACCCCCCTTTGCGCGATGCTTTAACTGGAAAGGCTCCTTTGCGCTCACTCTATGCACCCGAGCTGACCCCTCTGCTTTAGATCCACAACAGTGCCCTGAGCACTACTGGGTGATAGTGGGCCAAGGCTTCACATCTTGGACTCAGCGACTGACTCGTTTGGGGGCTTTCACCCTCTTTGACACAAGCCAAGGACTTGCCTAGCACCCTTAGGTGAGGTGCTGCAGTACCCACTGCTGGGTCATGTCATCTGGAGCAGCGATTCGGCGAAATCGCCGACAGACAGCGACCGATGCTGCCGCGCCTGAGTCTGCACCTGCGAATCAGAAGCCAGCGCACTCGCCCGTGACTAGTCCTCACACGAAGACTCAGCAGCACTCAGGAGCAGCCAACTCATTGGCTCTCGCCAAACCTCAAGTGACCTCTTCGTTTACTCAGCGAATCCTTCAATCGATGACCCTCAACTATGGATTCATGTCATCCACTAGTACTGCCTCAAAGGCGAGTCAGGATTCCTCAGCAACCCCACCTGTCAACCTTGCCGACGTGTCCGCTCCTCGTGTTGGGTCTGTGCAGGCTGCTGTGGGACATGTTCCACAGCTAAGTCGGGGTAATTCGTCCGCGAGTGCAAGTCCCTTACCTCTGTCACCAGTGAAATCAACTTCGAACCAGGCACCGACTCAAACGAGCCATCCGACTACCCCTGCACATTCGCGTCCCTCACTCACAGCTGGACTACTACTCGGATCCGCTCCGTCAAGTGCGGCTCGTGCCAGCCTCGCGTCAGTCTTTGCGAGCTCAAGCATGGCAAGTCCAAACCGCTCAACGACTCCAATTCCGAGGTCAGTGTTTCCACCTGTGTCGCCGCTGAAAGCCTTACTGGCTGATGTAAGAAGCACCGAAGATAGGTTGACTGGAAGGACGCTAGGTGCAGCTGCTTCCTCCACTACAACAACTGAGTCACACCAAGTCTGTGCGACCACCGCTAAGAGCCAACTCCCAACATACCTTAGTCTGAGTGATGATGACGAAAGCAGCGAGGATCTAGACGAGGAGGACCTCTTCACTTTCAATGAGAATGCAATGGATCGCAAGGCTGTCGACAAGCTGCAAACCGATCAGAGTGGCGTAGGAGGTAGGCCTCGATCAGTCAGAACTCGAGGAGCTATTCGATCCGTGCTGGTTAGAGCCTCAAGCCAAGACAGCAAGCCAGCTCCGGCTACTACGCAGTCCAATCAGACTGCTGGAGCGATTCGACCAAGCACTAAGCGACAACCGCGACGAAAAGCGGCTAACTTGAGTGAGAGCTCGGAGACGGAGCCAGAGTCGTCCTCATCTGAAGATTACTCGGAGGATAGTGATCACAAAGCTCGTGGACGCGCAACACCCACGCGAAGGAAATCACAGTCGGCCCAAGATACACCAACTAACTCGCGGCGACAATCCAACGACATCAAGGCCAAACTCACCCCGAAAGTGGTCAAACCAAGCAAAGCTGCCGCTCCACGAAAATCACCCATCGTATCACCGCACAAAGGCAGGAGCCGAGAAGATGCCGCTTCAGACCGTAGGAGTATTGCGAGTTCAGAGTCAGAGGGAGAATCTGAATATGAAGTTGAATCTGAGTCTTATACGGAATCTGACTCAGATTCGGAGTCCTTCGAGGATTCAGAGCTAAGCGAATTGAGCGAACTGAGCGATCATGTTGACGCAACGACCCAAAGTTTGCTCAAGTCGAGAGCCCGAGCCTTGGCTGAAAAGATGGCAGAAATGATGGAGAGGCAAGATGCGAATCAGTCGAGATCGAAATCAGTGGACAAGTCAAGTAGAAACGCTAGAAATTCCGAAGGGGACGACGCTGAAATCGAAGCCGAAGACTACCGTGAAAAGGAGGAGCAACACGAAGTGACATATGTCAGATCTGCTCTAAGAAAACAGGTGGAAGGGACCGCAGATCACAGGAGGTTGGCACTACAGTCTATCCTTAAGCTCCGCGAGGAGAGGTCGTTTGGAGTCGCTTCTGACATGACGAAATGGTCTCCGCAGGCTCTTGCAGATGAGCTTGAATCGGAACTGCTCTCGCTTGAAAGCAATGCTCTGATGTGGCACCGAGCGAACCGTGACCGTGCCCCTGATTCTGGCAACGAAGTTAATCAACTGTCTGGCATGATCCTGGACGACGGGGAGGGGGATGTGGAACAAGCACAAGTAGAGGATAGCTCGAAAAAGGTGCAACGTTCGCAAATGATGCGCTTCCGCACCACATCACAAGTTCACTTCCCCATGCCTGCACCATATCCTGGGAGTAGTTTTGTTTCAGCTGTGAAAGAATTCCTTCCAAGTGCACAGGTCAAATTCTTGGACGCATCCACAGGCTTTATGGAGACGTACCCGCATGAACCAGACAGTCATGTCGCGCTGAGACAGGCTGCCTTTGAACTCGCATCTAGGCAAATCGCTGCGGATGAGTTCAAGCTGTTAAATGGTAGTGTACGACGACTTCTCACAGACCTTGTGGAGTTTGTTGCGTGGAAACTCAGAAGTATACAAGCAACATCTGGTAGCAGCACAGAGACAACTCACGTTGCGGTTGTATGTGGAGGCCAGGATTTCCAGCGACGAACGGTTCTGTTTTCTCATCTGAAGGCATTCTTCAACGAGCAGCATCGACAAAAGTTGATCCCCATAAGATTAAGTTCAAATGCCCTGACCAGTGTTTCGAAAGCGCTCTGCATGATTGGCCTTCAATTGATGCAGAGCTACCTACCACCCCTTGCACTTGCGGCCGCCGCAGTTCGGTTCATTGTTCTTAATCCGGAGAGCGGAAAGTTGATATGGCACCCCAAAGCCCGACAGCAGGCAGCGAAAATCTTTATGACAGCGCTACGTAGGGATCCCAATCTTGAAGTTGACTGGACAGCGGTTTACAATCCTGGGATCACCGATGAATCTACGGGTGAGCCCGAATTCATGTCGCTTAGTCTAAGTCCGAAGGAATTAGGTCGACTTGCATGTGAACTTGGAATTACTCCAGCGGATGTGAATCGTTTTGGGGTGGACCCCCTCAAATCGTTGGCAGACCGAATCAAAAAACGCAGAGAAGTGGGTGCCGAGTCGGATGAAAACAGTCCGCAACCTCAAGATGAGTATGACTTTGAAGAAGCTGAGCTTGTCAACCGTCTGATTAGCTCTTTGGATTACGACCCCGATGATGAGGAATACGACATCCTGGTCGAAATCAGCAAGAGGAACCTTGAGATGAACAATGAATCCGCCGCAAGATCAAAGGAGGACGCTGTGTTGCTGGATCCAGAAAGCTTTGCCTCTCAATGGCCAATCGTTCCCTCCTACATTCGTTACCTTGCTGTTCACGAGGCTCAGCGCATCCTTTGTCTAGAATCGGTGGCAAATGTAGCCGAATTTAACGAATCTGCTGTGACTCAGTCGCAAAAGCAAGGAAAACTTGCGTTTTCGGCTCGTACCCAAGCGGGGATAAATGCGCTGAGAAATTGGATCGAATTGATGCGGGAGGGTAATCGGTCACAAACGTCATGTGTAATGCCCGTTATTCTGATTGAGGCGGCCGAACGGGTTTCAAGCGATATCCTAAGCGATCTACTGGGCTATTTATGTGATTCTCAGTCAGCTATATCTCTCAATCCCGCGAACTATGGGACAAATCCAGTCGTCCCATTCCAGGTTGTACTTGGAATGCCTGGAAGCTCTTCAAGCCTTCATCGGATTGTTCGAAGCGATGTCGTCAATAGACTGGGCTCGGTTCGGGTTTTTACGTTGACTGAACTTGGAGAATCAGTGGCTGACACAATCAGAACTCAGTCGAACGGATCACATCCTAGAGCCTCAGACTTACTTTCGTCCGCGCTTGTGTTTGATCATATGCTGGAGTCTCTCGTCGTACCTAGTGGGCTGTCATCTTGTACAAGTACAGCCTGGCGTCCTCAGACACTGCCTCAGAGCATCGAAGGGCACGCTTTATTGTATCTAATTGAGCAGTTTTATACGGATGACCGAAACGCCACAATTGCTGCGAATACGCTTCGAGTCTCTCTACTCGAGCACTGCAGGAGGACGTCGTTTGCCTTCCTCTCCCTTCCTGTCCCATCAGACGCTCGCTTCCAAATGAAACAAGAGCACCAACCTGACTCTGACCCCTCAATCAATCCAGACGACGACGTTGGTAAGCTCATCCTAATGTCGGCTCAAGTTCTAGCACAGCATCGTCGAGGTAGCATAACATGGGCTGTCGTGAAGTTTAGATCTCAGAGATCATCGCAAGAAGCTGCCCCAGCCGCCCCAACTACTCCGAGGCGAAAGAAATCCTGTGTAACTCAGCAAACTCCTTCAAAAGATAAGGACATGGAGACCGTCGTGCGAGTTCCGATATCTGTGGGCAGCTGGTATGACTTACCATCGGTTTATCCAAAGCTGTGCCCGGGTCAGCTCGCACAAATGAGGCAAGCGCTGCCAAATTCACATGCCATTGCAGCAATGCTCTCGCTGCCATCCCTTAAACCATGGCTCCCAGCAATTTACGCCAAACTACAGCTTAATGAGTCACTTGTGGCATCTCTATCTACGATGAGCTGGGATCCTCCTTCAATTCGGTTTATCGATGAAAAGATTCTCTCGAATCACTCGAGATATGAGCAGTTATGCGAGATTTTGGCGAGATTCGCTCGTGACGTTGACATCCACAGATCACATTCCGGCGTTGCGCTTGACTTGTTTCTAAGGATGCTCAGAATAGCTTCACCATCCGCAACGGGTAACCGCTCTCGACTCATGTGGTTGGCAGCGCTTCAGTCCGGTGTGACTTCCGCAAACGCGGCTCCCGCTACGATTACTGGCACTCCAAGCAGAACGTCCTCACCGCACAGTCCTCATGTGCCCACGAGCCCCTTCACTGTGAGATCCAGCAGAACTGCGACTTCACTCATCCATTCGACGCTTGACACCACCCGCCATACTGGCTCGTTCACTAGCCTGCACTCAGGCGTCACAGCTGAAGTGCGAATGCCCCCGATTTCTATGGCCCTGGCTGAAACCTTCGCTGACTTCGATTTGTTAGAATATCCGCGCATCTCGACGGCGGGGGCGGATTCCTTGACAAGCGTGAAGGTAATCGGGCAAAGAGCCCAGGAGATGCTCAAGCTCGAAGTGGCTCAAGAGTGCCAGAAGATCCTAACCGGTATTCTTGAAGGCAGACTTACATCTTCTGAGCCCAATTCGTCCGATGCCATCCTTGAATGCAAGATGGAGGATGCATCGAATGTAAGCTTAACCGATGGACCGCAGAGCTCAGTCTCCTTATCTCCGATCGTGTCAAAGCCGATGCATATGCTTCTGAAGGTTCTGCGCGGTGCTGCCGTGACCGATATGTTGAGGCTGCTCCTGAGCTGGAAAGAGATCGTTAAGACTGTCGTTCCTGAGTCTGTCCCGTCCGTAGGTTTCGTCGGGCACCACTACACCCACCTACGCAAAGTGCTACTCCTGGAAATTGACGGACTGCTGCATGAAGTCAAGGCTTGTATTGCACGACGCGACGAGTTATTTGCCGAGTACAATGCATCCATGGCATCACTTGGTGGTGACAAAACAAAATCTCCGTACTCCTCTAGTCCCGCAAGGACCCCACGTCGGGGCACACCGAAGGAAAAATCCGCAAAGCCTGATATTGAGAGCACGCTGGAGCAGTCGATCTCGAGCCAGACCAGTCCGCGGCGCGTTCCCGCTGCGGCTCGTCAGCTCATGCCATCGAGCTCAAAGGAACGCCCCCCTTCAGCGTCGGTAAATGTGCCTGAGAACCCTCGTGTTGCAATGGCAGGTAGTCGCATCGTCAGTCGTAGAGCGCGTATTTTGGAGATGGCGAATCGTGTCCAAGAAATTGAGGCTGGACCCAGAGCGGCTATTGCTCGGTGGCTCTTACGTGTTTACGCGCAGATTTGGTGTCCGCTAGCTAACATGCCTTTATCAGAGCCATATGTCGCGTGCCACCGACCGCAGGACTTGGTTCTTCTTACCCGTCGAGTGTCCGCCCAGAGTCGGTATGACTTCGCAGGTGCGCTTCAAAATCCTCAGTTCTACATGCCTCTCATCGAGGATGCTGGTAACGCAAACGAAGTGGTCGCTCCAGGGAAAGTGTTACCCATCTTGCCTTCACCCTGTGCTCACTATGAGGATGATAACGGAGGTGGTGCTGTTCCATCACTGTTGCAGTTGGTGCTTGCGCGCTCGACCAATCTGCAGAGTGGAAGAAAGGCTTACTTTAGGATCCTCAAGTCGCCCAGTCCTGAGCCCGATGCCCATGGTGATCCCATCCCACATGCCGTTGCCTTGAGTCAATCTACAATCTTCACTAGGCCCGAGTCAGACATTCCTCGAGCATGGAGGATTCTTCGGAACACGTCGTCCAGGATCGTTTCCATTGCTCAATGGTATATCGCGTTCTGCCACGAACTGAATGAGGAGGAACCGATGGCCAGCCTTGATGAAGCCCAAATTGGGCAGAAGCGAAAGCGCCAACGATCAAACACTCACCGTGCCGATAGTGAAACTCTACTCTCACTCGATGGGGAAGTGGATGCGGGCGATGTAGAGACAAAGCGAATCAAGCATGGTCATGCAGCGAAACCATGGAGGTATCTGGCCTCCAATCCCGATTGGCAGGCACGCTTTGAGCTCGCAGCTGGATCGCTAATTTACATGGGGATTGTCCGTCCACTTCTTCGCAGACGCGGTATTGAGTATGTTATCAAGACTTCAAATGTTGTATTCTAACTCAACTTGCAGCACAATAGCGTGCAATTCTCTCGGTTCATCAGCAAATTCCATAAAGCTGAAGTAAGGTGTAAGGTATGCTCATCGAGACGCTTGTAGAACATACAAGGAAGGGAATGATGAATTCATTGTAAATTAAGCAGTGAACCGTGGTTCTGTATTGTTATAGAGATGTATAGGATCGAGTTTGTGTCGACCTATACGTTGTTCAGCTTCTTGTACGTCTGATACGCTTCGTTGATGTACTTGCACATTTCCGTAGCACGTACAAACTTGGCATGGTCATCCATGTGCTTATCCGGGTGAATTTGAATAATTGCTCGACGGTATGCCTTTGTAATTGCTGCAAAGTTGTCAGTACGCTTCAGCGCTCGATCACCATTGACTTCATTCAGCATGACATACAGTGGCTTGTTGCGCGCCCATAACTCAACCTCTGCAATGATTCTCGCGTCATCCTTCTCCTGTTCTTTCCGCTCCGCTGCTTGCTGCTCTCTCTCCTTTCTTTTTTGGGCGGCGCGTGCCTCAGCCGCTGCTGCTTCCTCGCGCTGCCGTTGCTCAGCAGCTCGACGTGCGGCCTGTTCCCGCTCTTCCCTCTGACGCTGCTCTTCGAAGAACTTCTCTCGCTTAATCCACACCTCTTTGAGCAATTGGGCAAATTCGTTACGTTCTACCAAGCCTGTTGTATCAACAGCAAACCGCTCCAACTCTCGCTTGATTTGTGCAGCGCTCATTGACGCAAGTCGTTGATCATAAACGTCCCCTGAACCTGATGGCTTCGGAGCAGGACCCGCGGCGGTTGAGAAGCTATAAGCCGAACCTCCGGACATATTTTCATAAATATTAGGCATGGACTGTCGATGGCCTCGCGACCTAGGTACATGCGAAAATGAGGCGGTGCTCTCTGGCTGCTCGCTTGAAGACGACGACTGCTGGGATTGTTGTTGATACTGCTGTTGCTGGTGTGGTTGCTGTTGGTGTTGCGACTGCTGCTGGTATTGCTGGTAAGCCGAAGGCTGAGCAGGCTTGCGCGGTGTTGGAATGAACTTTTCGCGCGCAACATTCACATAGGAGTAGGAAGAACCGCTGTTCTTATTCTCGGTCGAACCCGGTGAGTTGGAATCCGATGTGGTCTGATTAGTTGGCACAGCCCCCGACGAACCTGCCACGCTAGAGCTAGACGCATCACCTGCGCGCTTCTGATTGATACGACTAAAACGGGCATCTAACTCAGCCTTCATACGAAGCAAATCCTCCTTCGTCGGCAGCTTTGGTTCAGGGTCAGGTACCGCTGGACGTGCCCAGGCATGTCGCTGGAGACTTGGTGGGATGACCGGCACGGGCCTCTCCTTTGGGTTGGGATTCGCAGTTGATTTGACGTTGTCACCTGCACTTGAACCTGATGCACCTACGGCACCACCAGTAGTGGTGTTTGATGTGGCAGCAGTTGAGGCGGGCGCCTGTTTGGGCGACGGCTCCACCTTCTCTGAGGTGGTGGTGGCTTGCGTGGCACGCGGCTCGCTCGGACCTCCAGCGACCTGAGGAGGTGCTTGGGCTGGTTTACTCGTGGAAGTGCTCTGTGCGGGCTTTTCGGCTTGAAGGTTCCGAAGGATACCCATCATTAATTGCTGCTTTGCGATGACACCCGCATGTTGCGAAGGATTGAACCCAAATCGGTTCACACCCAGTGCACGTGCCAGTCGTTCGCGCTCACGCTCCTCCTCCCAGAATCGCTCGACATTCGACTTGCGTGCTGGTGCTGCGGAAGCTGCATTGGCGGCACTGCTAGCGTTGGTTTGACTCGTACTGCTTTGATTGCTGGATCCTGAAGCATCCGGTGCAACGCCTGACGGTGACGGCCCCTGCTTAGATTGTCTCTCAGATGGACTTGTAGCCGGTTGTTGGCTCGGCATTGTTCCCTCGGGAGATGCTGAAGGGAGAGGAGCGATACTGCTTCTTCGAGGAATTGAAGGCGGTTGTACCTTCGTTGCCTGAGTCCTCTGCTGTTGTTGCTGCTGGGGTTGCTGCTGCTGTTGTTGGGCCCGCTGTGCTCCAAGCTCCTTCCAGAGCCTAATGGTTTCATCGTAGTCCTTCGAAATGTTTGATTCTACTGATGAAGGGGTACGTCGGCTCCCAGATTCAGGCACTGCTGATGATGATGCACTACCCGAGTTTGTGTTGACCACCGAATTTGCAGCGGTCGAGGCCGTTTGTGACTGCGATGAGGCTGTTGGGGATCCTGCAGGACTGACTCGTGGGAGAGCTGGTGGACGCACCGATGGCTTCGCGGGTTCATTGGAACTCTTTGCTTCGGAACCGGCTCCAAAGCGTCGCCTTGCGTACTCCTCAAAATCGAAATCATAATGCTCCGGAAGAAGTGACTGACGCTTTGAAGCGGTTCTCAAGGAAGAGCCTGTCGCATTGGTCGAGGAAACCCCTGCACCGCTGGAGGTTGAGGCTGGGGGCGGGGCTGCAGTTGTGCTCACGGCTGAGCCGGAGTAACCCGTCGAGGCGGGATTTGCCTGTTCATGCAGGCCCGTACGCTGAGACGACGCTGGTGAGGGCTGTGGATGATGAGGCGACTGGGGATTGTACATATTCTCAACGCCAGTTGCTTGCTGGGAGATAAATGGCATAGAACTCCTCCGGCTGAGTCCGAAGTCCTGCGCTGTTGGAGCATTGCGTGCACCAAGCGGGACGGGTGCCACACCGTTACTCGATTGACCTGAATTCTGCTGCTGGAACTGCTGGTACTGGGATTCACCTCCACCAGCGTACATGCTTTGCGAGGTAATCTTCCGCCCGGCATCTTGAAGTGATGCGGAGCCGGAATTTTGACTCTGATACGAAGCTTGCTTCACAGCAAGGGAGGGATGAGAACCCGAACTCGCACCGTACATCGAGGCTGATGAAGACGAACCTGTTGTGATGACAGCTGGTTGAGAGAGAAAACTACCGAGTCCCACAGGGCGTACGCTTGCAGATGGGTTGCTACCGTTGTTACTGGCAAAGCCTGTCGGCTCGTTTGATCTGAAAACGGATGCGCTTCCACCTACCCCGCTATGGTCGTTTAAGTCGCCAAACCCAGAGAAGATGTTGTACTCGGACTGTGCTGACAAGGAATTAAAGGGCTTCGCGAGATGACTCATGAGCGTAGGGAGAATGGTGCAATGAATTGGGAACGGCGATGACCCACTTGCACTAATCAGATGGAGTCAAGCCGAGTTGCTGATCGAATATGCTCAACGTCAACGTCGGTGGCGCCTCCAGGAAAATGGGAGTCTACACAACGAAGGATAGTGGCGGTCGGACAAGGGGTGTGTAACCGTGAGAATACGCCTTCTGTGGGACCACAACGCTGTGCGTAGAGGTGGCAAACTGTCTCTCGGCACCGCTCGACACACGTAACGGCGATGAAGCATCCGACTATAAAGCCAAGTCGTGCTTGAAAAACCGGTGATTTAGCATAACAATCATGTGGTTCATGCAACTGGTGGCATTTGCAACTCAAACACTCACATCCATGCCAGCCATGCTAGCCGACACCGGGTGGAAGCATACACAACTGATTGTAACGGCTCTTTGTGGATATTTCTGCGTAATTGACCGCCTTTTCCCCAGGCTGTGCGCAGACTGACCGGATCTACAAGTCAGGACACCTGCTCCCTACATCTTTATCAATTTTTCTGAGATAAACCACATACATCCAGCACGAAATTCACATATGTACAACTGTCAAAAACGGCCCCTGCAACGCTTCCGGTTCGCCGACACCCGGTGGATGAAGTTACAAGCGTTGGTCTCAAAACGGGCTCGCTTACAGGCCCCTTCCGTCTGATTCAGAAGAGGCCGATGTAAACCCAGCTCGAAATAGACTTAGAATGGTGCTCTCTATTCGCACCAGTCCGTGCAGACTTCAAACCCTTCCCTCAGCTCTGATCCCGGAGTGCGCAGAACGTGACCGCGGTAATTAGGCCGCATCCGGCTAAAATATCAGTGCCTGGTGCATAGTGCGGGGTGGTCTGCAACTTGGGCGCAGATGAGTGCATGGTATAACGGACCGTATGGGTGGGTATATACTCTCTCAACAAGTACGGTGATATATACTCTAAGACTGTGAGTGAGATAGATGCCTGCCAAACCCGACACCTCGCAACTCGCCCGAAGCTTCCCGACCTGAGAAGACTTACAGATGCCAACATTTGTCCGGATACACCCCGATTCAAAGCATAACGTGTGTCTCGAATTTCAACCCCTTAGAACTCCACACCACAGTGGAGTGTAGACGTGGAACCAACAGTAGCTGGCCACTGTACCGAACCAAGGATGAGTTCCGCCGAGGAAGTGAACCAAGCAAGCACTGCCGACGCAGCCTGCCCGCAGGAGGCTCCCAAGCAGACTGCAGAGCAAACACAGGAAGATCACTCTACCAACCACGACGGTATGGCTGAAGATGCTGAAGACCCTCAGATCGGACAGAAACGGCGGTTTACTATCCAAGAGAAGCGGTCGTATGCGCGTGAGAAGAAGAAGACGGCCAAGAAGTCAATGCTGGAAGAGAGACTCGCTGAGTTCCAAGGAACCACCTCGAGCGAGCCCTGTCCTCTATGCGGTGCAACTGAGGCTCCTTTCTATCACTACGGACAAGCTACTGATCGCGCATTCTACGCCTGCCAAAGCTGCAAGTTGGTTTTTGTTAATAAGTTCGTAAGCGAGGAGCAAGAGCGCGAGAGGTATCTCCAGCATAACAATGATCCTGGTGACATTAGATACCAAGCGTTTCTGGGGCGGATCGTAGACCCGCTTGTTCAGCTCCTCAATGCCACTTTGCTCGAGGAGACTGCAGGCAAACCTGCATCCGGAGCAAGTAATGCTGATGGTAGCAGCACTGAGTCGTCAGAAGAGAGGAAGATTGCTGCCCCAAGCAGCGCTCAGAAGAACGCCTGCCTAGGAATGGACTTTGGATGCGGGCCAGGACCTGCCATCTCACGGCTCATGGCTCGTCATGGATACCCTGTCTGCGACTACGACCCCAACTTTTTCCCCGATCCCGTTATCCCCAAGCTATATAAGCCTCTCGATGAAGAAGACAAGGATGAGGCTGAAAAGCCGCCCCTTGAGCGCAAATTCCGCTTTATCACCTGCACTGAAGTGCTCGAGCACATCAAGGAGCCTGTTCCCTTCCTCGCAGACCTCTACAACAGGTTAACTCCAGGTGGAGTTCTTGCCATCATGACTGGAATCTTGACCGAAGACTCGCTGTTCCCTGGCTGGCACTACCACCGCGACTACACACATATCCGCTTCTATCGTCCGGAAACGCTCAAGTACATCGAATCCCTCCACGATTGGAAATTGTCTCGACCACACAAAGACGTCGCTTTCTTTGTTCGTAACAAATAAGGAGGAACTGACACTGTTGTTAAACTTCATGTCTGTAAAGGTAGGTAGAACTGGATGTTACACTTATATTGCCTGGAAGGTCTTCATTAACACTTGAACAGAAGCACTGCAACTGTACCATAGAATACGACGAGTTGAGTCTTTTCCTGGAAAGTGCAACTGTAGTCGAAGCTCTCGCCTACAATAGCATGCCAAACTGGACCAAACTTGCGGTCCATTGCGTCTTTGATTGTCTTTGCTGCCTGATCATACGTCCCTGACTTCTTGATGGCATCGAGCGCCGAGATGATCAGGTCGATGGCTTCGGTTTGTACCTCATTTGTCATTTCAGATTGCTAAATGGAGTTGAGTAGGCAAGAATGCCAAAGCGGAATGTGATACACGTAAGTCTAGGCATCAAATGCATTGTCGTAATATAACACGAAGAATGTTTTCATGAAAAGACTGTGAGCCAGCATGCATTCATCTAGACAAGCTCAAAAGCGGTACCCAAGCAAGCGGTTTCCTTATCTCCCTTAGGCGGTACGTACGAAAACCACGGGTTTCTGAAGGAGCTGATTGAACTCCACCATGCGGTCTGGTGTGAGGTCGAGGTGCGTCAAGTGTGTTTTGCCTGTGCTTGACGCTCCTCCTGTGCTCGCGCTGGAGGTGGCACCCGCGACAGCAGGTGCAGTGGTGGTTGTGGTGGGTCCGGCGCCTGACATGGTGAACACTCACTTGTGGTAGTATTGATGTCAAACGAGGGCAAGTGGGCTAGCAATCTACGCGGCTTCTTAAGTCCTGATGCCTGCCTGACTGATCCAAAGCGACTCCGCGAGGGGTAGGAAGAGGAACGAAAGTGCTAAAACGGTTTTGTGGTGAAATGGGAGGATATGAGAGAGGATGAGCATGTTTTGCGAGATCACTTGGAGATTACTTCGCCAGCTCTATCACTCTACACGCTAGCTATCACAGCGCAGCCACGGGAACTCCACCAAATCCGACTCTAAACGGTATACTTTCAAATTCAATCAGGACCTCAGTAACGACCGCAAATCCGGGCCAGGGCGGCTACACTCAGGGACGGGCCGGTTGCCTCGAATTTTTTCGTGGAAGCAAAACCCAAAGGGCTTGAGAGACGAATCGCAAGAGTAGTTGGTGGATTATTTTCGGATAATACACGACTTCTTTGGATATTCTGAATTTAGTTCGAGGTGTACGACGTTGATTTAGATCACGTTGTACATTTATACTCGCATTCGAGATTCAGCTTTCATTCGAATTAAAGCCCGTGACTTCGTACGTAGGAAAAAAAACTCTCATATCTGGTTAGATATGTCGCTTTTTGGCCTACTCTACCCTGTCACCCCACGCTGAAACCTAGCGCTAACAATAGCGCACCGTGTCCCACCCCTAACTCATCCGGATACTCGATTCGGCACTCCCTCTCACTCCTCTTTGAACCCTCTCTAGGCCGAACCCAGCACAGCAGATGACCTCGGCCAGTAACCAGTCCGCGCTGCCGCTCGGGTCGAATGACACGATTCCTGTGAAGCCCGAGGAGTTTGGTGTGTGGGCAGAAGGCGTTAAGCGCTTTTTCGGCAAGAAGCAGGTCCTGTTTGACATGCGTATGGCACTACCGCGCGGACGTATCTTCGGTTTGCTTGGCCCTTCAGGATGTGGTAAGACTACGTTCTTGAACTGCATTCTTGGTGCCTTGCGTGTCGACTCCGGCAATTTGCTCGTTCTTGGCCATCCCCCCAACACCCCTGGCCACACCGTGCCTGGTCCTGACATCGGCTACATGCCTCAGGAATTAGCCTTGATTGACGAGTTCACCGTCGAGGAACTCCTCAAGTTCTACGCCGACCTCAACAACGTCTCAACCCGTGACTTTGAAGAGCGCAAGGAGTTCCTTATTGACTTCCTTGAGCTTCCCCGAGACAATCGTCAGATCAGCACTTTCTCTGGTGGTCAAAAGCGCCGTGCATCCCTTGCTGCGACTCTCATTCACAACCCCGCACTTGTTCTTTTGGATGAGCCCACCGTCGGTGTTGATCCTACGCTTCGTGCAAAGATCTGGGTCTATCTACGAAAGCTTGCTGCACGTGGTACGACTATTATCATTACTACGCACTACATTGAGGAAGCACGTCAAGCTGACGTCGTTGGTTTCGTTCGTCAAGGTCGCATGCTTGAGCAAGGTCCTCCAGACATCCTGATTGCCAAGTACAGCAAGCCCACGCTTGAGGATGTCTTCCTTCACCTCTGCAATCAGCGTGACCGCTCTTTGGTAATGGCTAGTGGTACTGACGATGCTGAGGAGGCTGAGGCAAAACTCGCTGCAGAGAGTGCAGTAGTCACTGGCGTATCAGTTAACATGTCAGACCAGCCCCCACCACTTCTCGAAATCTCCCTCGAACAGGGCGACAGTATTCAGTGGGAAGAGGCACGTGTGATTGTGAACACAAAGCCAGGCACTCAGGGCCTGGACGTTCCTCAGAGCCCTACCGTGCAGTTCGCTCAGCACGCCTCAGATCTGAACTTCGATGCATCGCACATGGGTCACACTGACAATGAAATTTCCGTGCCAGTTGAGGACGTCCCCTGCTGCAAGCACTTCGGCCCACGACGTAACAAGACGAAGGCCATGCTCTGGAAGAACTACAAGAAATTGATCCGCAACTATGCTTTCTTGATTTTCCAATTCCTACTCCCTGCCATTCAAGTTACGCTTTTCTGCCTTGCCATTGGTAAGCCGCCACGCGATCTTGGCTTCGGTGTAATTTATGGAACTGCAAACGATGCTACTGCCCTCAAGTTTATGGACTACACGAAGAACCAAGGCCACCTCAACCTCCACTCCTATGCAACAACTCAAGCTGCTGTAAAGGCAACTCGTGCGGGTCGAATCTGGGGTTACATCTCGTTCCCTGAAGGATTCTCCGAAGCTTTTGCAAAGCGTTACACCTCACCAGACAAGGCTGACGAGGAAACTCTCATCAAGTCTACTCCTGTTTACCGTCTCGACATGACCAACCAGCAAATCGCCACAGCAATCCAGGGTGCAATCCAATACGGTTTCAAGCGAACCCTGTTGGATATTGTGCCTGAGGAGCCAGCGGCTGCGATCAATGTGAAACAGGAGAGTGCTATCTATGGTAGCAACAACCCCAGGTTCACTGACTTCGTTGCACCTGGTATCATTATTACCATGGCGTTCTCGCAGGCAATCGGTTTGACTTCGTTGGGCTTCGTTATCGACAAGAAGACTGGTAACTTTGATCGTCTATACGCCGCCGGTGTTACCTCCGGTGAAATCATGGTTACGCAGACAGCTGTGATGATGATCCTCATCTTCATCCAACTCGTCCTCCTTTTGGTTGTCGGTATCCCAATTTTCAGTCTCCCTATGGAAGGCAGCGTCGTCCTCGTCGTTGTGATTGCCATGTTTTTGGGTATGGTTGGTATGATGTTCGGTCTCGTCATCGCTGCTGCCTCAGAAGACGAAGAGACTGCCAACCAGCTTGTTTTGGGTACTTTCTTCCCTTCACTCCTTCTCTCCGGTATCATTTGGCCTGTTGAAGCAGTTCCTGTGCCACTTAACTACGTTTCTAAGGCGCTCCCGACAACTTGGGCCGCCGCGGCTATGCGCTCTGTCATGACGCGCGGTTGGGGTCTCAACAACGAGGAGATCTGGATCACCTTTGCTGTCCTTTCTGGATGGACCCTTCTCCTCTTCTGGTTCTCTGCCAAGAACCTTGCGCGCGTCAAGTAAGCCGTCCTGTCGCAACTCACGAACTTGGAGGGGCTGAACGTTTCCGCGCCTAGTTATTCTATCTCGTCTGCTACATTTTGAACGTATCCTACACTCGCAACTCCACAGATATGCAGACACGCTCGCCCAGGAGTTTGTTTGAACCGGTTGTGCAATTTTTTCCCGCCATTCATTCTGCACTCTACAATTTCGTTGCACATTGATGTTTATATCTAATTGCCACCAGCTTTCCTCACAGTGCTATGACTCTGATCTCCCATGATCGAAAGTACGTAGAGTCAAGATGACTGTTCCTCCATGGAAAGGGTAGCACGCAGATTAGATGTTTTACACAATAGACAAATCGAGTTAGAGACATAATTCGTAAGTTCTTTTGTTCACATGCTCATCGTTCTGCTCTTCCGCTCGTCTGCAAATCTGCAAATCTGCTCATCTACCCACATACTCATCAGTAACAAGATTTCGGTGTGAGATAATTTGAAGCATAGTTGAAAGCGAATCGTATATTGCTAGTGTTACTTAGAATAGGTTATCGTCACGACGGACTGTCTGCTCGTGCGTTAGTCGTGCAACTTTGAGCGCATGTGAACGGGCGAGAATGGGATCTCGCTCAAGGACTGTAATGAAGTCTCCCAATGTGATTTCACTCTTGTCAGGCAAGTTGGTTGGGAAGGTTTTGAGGAGATGTTCGTTAGTCAAGCTCTCAGGTGCTGCGGCGGTCGCGGACCCAGCTTGATCCCCAGTCGTAGATGTAGCTGCAGCGGCTGGCCTAGGGCGGCGTCTTGAACCAAGACCGAATGCGGCTTCCACTGCATCATCAAATGCTCTTCGTGGTCGCTGCATTGTGGCAAGCGTGGACGAATCTTGTGCTGATGTGATGGTGTCGGTCGGCTGAGTCTCAGTAGTAGTTCCTGTTGCCGCTGTGGACGAAGAAGCGGTCATTTCACTTGAGTCTGAGGACGCTTTTGTAGCGCTAGTAGTCATGTCCGCACTCCCTTCTCCCGTGGATCTCAGAATGCGCTCGCGATACCGAGCCAACTCGTTGAGAGAGTCGAACACACCCTGAGGATCCGAAGTTGCAGCCACGATTGCCTCCGTGCCTTCTACTTCGCCTTCCTGAGCAATTTTGAGCAAACCCACACCTCGTGACTGCTCTGATGCCTGGCTCAGTTTCGAGAGCACGTCGGCCATTATTACGAGCAGCGAGTCGGAGATAAGCTGCGCAGCTTGTTCAGTGAAAGCACGAGGGACAATGGGTGCTTGACTGCTGTCCGCAGATGAACTGGCTGGGGTTTGGGTACTCGCGGGGGTCGCAATTGCGGTAGTCTGTGAGGATGACTGGAACCCACGTCGGGCTGTCGTTGCAGATGCAGCAGCCTCTGCCGCAATATTGCCGTCCTCCTTCCGAACTAGATTAGGATCCCCTGACACCGAGGCTGCCGTGGCGAGCGCCACTTTGATGCTTGAGTCGAGCCTACCCATCAATGCTTCGCGATCTACCAGGGGTGCTGAGTATCCGGCCGGTGTGAGGGGCACGTCTGTAGGCATCCCCAGCAGCAACTGTGTTACCATGTCCACCGCGGGACGATTAGTATCACGTCCATGGCTCGAAGAAGCCCCCTTGCTGGTTGTGCTGAGCTCGGGTAGATTGTTGTTCGGCGGTGGGTGGAGATAGTTCGCATGTAGATTCTCAAACAGCACGGAGTGGATCATCTGCGGGTTGAAGAGCAAGGGCGAGGGTCGAAACAGCTGCGGTGCTGCTTCAGGAATCTGTTCGATGGAGTTCATAAGGACGTCAAGATCGATCTGTCCGCCAGGCGTATGGCCGACCAGATGACCTGGCGGACCGGGCGTGATCTGGGAGTAAGGCGGCTGCTGCAACTGCATGCCCCACTGCCGCAGATAATGCATATGCTGCTTCACATGCTGTTGAAAAACTGCCGCCTTTTGCTCGGCATCACTCGATCCAGGCTGTTGTGACATGACGATCGCGCACCCGATGCAATATAGTGTGTAATCGACGCGTTTTCTACCGTGATCTCTGCTTTTTAAGTCCGGCACACAGTTGGTATATCGTCAAATTCGCGCTTTATCCAAGTGGAAAAATCGACTGGATTCCAGATTGACGAACGGCTCAAAAGCGGTATCGGGGTCACTGACGTAACACAAGAGCTCACGTGGTAGACATAGAACCGTGGCGAAAACCAGACGAACGGGTTATACTGTCACGATGGCCGCTGAACCCCTGGAAAACAGCCAAAACCCGGCCTTCGGCGATGAGCCGGAGCAAGGTCTCAACATGAATGAGGGCGTATTGGAGAACCAGTTGCAGGACCGCTTCAAAATGTGGCAGGATGATGAAGACGTGCCAGATGGATCCACCGCGGCAGCTAGTACGGCCACTCCAACACAAGATACCCTGCAAAGGGAGACGCGTTCGCCGTCGGATCAACTTCAGGAGCCGCCACCTCGGTGGAACCCACATGGCCTTGACGACAGCGAAGGCGAAGATGACCGAGATAATATCCACGATAGTGAGGATGATGTGGATATCTCTGATGGTGACGCGGATCACCAGACAAGTTCATTGCTCGGCTCAGGGACCAACGAAGTTAGTGGTAGTATTTCGGGTCTAAAATCGCGACGAGTTGGAAGTTGGCAGACGGACGGTGCGACTTCACCTGAGAAGGAAGACAGATTCCGGGATGCAGCTGCAGCGGCCCTTGGCATTGACCCCAGTCAAGGAATTGTCAGAGCGTATTTCTCCGGTTTCTGCGCAAGGATGAAGCGCGGCTTGGTCTTTCTCCTGATTGCGAGCGTACTTACATTCCTCATCTTCAGGTATGGCACCCCTTTCATCAATAAGTTCAGCCTCTATGATGAGGTATGTACGCCTACCGGACCTGTACGCAAGGTCTCGCTTCCAGGATCCACTGGAACTTCGGAGGACATGTGGACCCATTTGGTACCGGTTCGATGCGTTCAACAAAAGATGGTGTTTGGATACTTCAACAGTTTGGCGGCCTTCTATGAGGGCGACCTGGACATTTATACTGGATATATGTGGTCGTCTGGTTCTGAACCAAATGAGGCAACCTCATTATATCGATACGGCCCCAGTATTTACTACGGTCGGCTCAACCGAGGACTGTTTGACGGTCCAGGTGTACTCTACTCCGAGCTTACTGGTACCACTCTATTGACCGACTTTAACCATGCAACAACTCCCAAGGCATCAGAGTCATCAGCTGTTTTAGCGGCAATTCAGCAGGCGCGCGTACACCCAGTTCAGAAGGAGAGCTTGAGATCCGCCATCATGAGAACTGTACAACACCAAACCGAGCAGAAAATTCTCCACGACATGCTCTTCAATCCGTCGACAAAAGCCAGGAAGCCTCAAACCGGTTTGGTCCATCCACAATTGGCGTTTTTCGTTCAACCGCACTACACACCTCCGACTAGCCAGGAGAAATTGGCAAAGCCATTCGAGCCGACTCAGTCCTCGAATCCCAATGGTACCCTTGCCGACGAGAGTGCTATGCTCTTCGCTCCACTCCCAGCGTCCCATGGCCAAACAATTCGAGTAAGCTTGAGCGATCCTGCTGCGGAATTGCGCGGGTGGATGTTTAGTGCGGAGAGCACACGCGAAAATGGAGCACCTGTGGGCACTGTTTTTATCCGAGCACCAGCCATGCTCCCACCGAGCCAACCACTTATTCCCATCGCTCTGGGAGACACAAATCGCGGTACCATCAACAGAACCCACATTGAAGTGGGTCGTCAAAAACTTTCAACTGCACAGTACGTCTTCGATGTTGTGGCAGCTCACAGTCTGCCAGCGGATTTGCGACGTGATGTCGATCCAGCTGCAAGACATCATGGTAATGACGTCGTCTTAGAACAAAAACTGTTGCCCCCTCCCCCAAACAATGAAAGCAAGGCGACACAGTATGAGAACCAGTTAGCTGTGCTCCAAACTCAAGTCATGAGGGTTGCTTCAGCAAGTCGGTTGAGCAGCGCGGTTAGCTCACCTCTCGTGCATCATGCCTTCATCACGGGTGAGCATGGACACCAGGGTGCTGCCGCTGATCGTGCTTTCCCACTACCTCGACGATTGGTATATGAACCAGAGCACGTTGTCCTTGCTCGCGAGCGAGCATTCAAACAAGCGCGGAAAGCAGATCCAGCAGTATCTGCTGATCTGCGAAGCAGCGACCTCTTGGACTGCTCTATTCTGACAACGATGGATCGCAAGGGAATTATCTCGGGTTCTCTTCGAGCACAAATATCAATCCCACTCAACTTCTTGCTTAGGGGCCCTCCCACTCAAGACGACTACGCTCGCGAAGCCTACACTGCTCTGGGCGGAAAGTCGCTACGGCAGCTACTCTGGTCGATACTCTGGAGCACCTCACCTGATCTAGCCCGATCTACAGAGTCCGGCCTTGGTCTTCTGTCGAGTTTCTCACTCGAGTTGGTTTGGGAAGGACAAGGCACGGGTCAGCCTCGCGGTGACTTTACGGCCCTTGAGTTCAAGAACCCTATTCCAGAGGGTGAAACTGATGGTCGAGACACTGTATCCCAAAGACCTGGCACTGAGTTGAATACTTGCCCTGATATGCGTTCCCTCTTCACGCTTAGTTCACACGGGGACTCTGAGCATATCCCGAAAGCGGACGATGATCAGGATAGACCTGAGGAAAGGGATGACCTTTCGGATGAAATCTCCTACACGACCTCGTCCCAAACCCAACCTCGCAGCGTAACTCCTCAGCAATGGGAAGGTTCTCTATCCCTCGTCTCTTTCGCTCTGAGACAGAGGGCGCTGCCGGTCCCAATGGCTAACCTCGTGAACGCCCCGCGCCGATTTCTTGATGATCCAGAGGACGCTGATGAGCAAGCGGGTCGGAAGCTCGCTGAAAACGCAGCCTCACTTTCCTTGCAGAGACTAACTGAGTTGAGCCCAACGCTTAATGCATATTCGAGCACCTTCGTTCGTAACGAGGATCGCCTCGAGCAAATCCTTGCAACCTGGATTGAACGTTACGGTGAGCAGACGCATGGCTCAGCTATTCAACGAATTACTGATGATGAGATCAGAAAGTTGACTCAAATTCACAGTAACCTGCGTGATCATTTCCAGGCCGCCGGCCTTGAGGCACCTCAGAACATCACCATTTCTGAAGCTAAATTCTTGATTGAGCTGCAAAAAGCCCTGATGCCTGTCGTTGCGGCTGCAGCCTCTGCAGTGCCTCGCCAGTTCGCGTGCCCTGCTACAGACGGTGATGCCGATGTGTGTAGCGTGCGCAGCTCCAGTAATTTCTGGGATCTCGTAGACGAGGCAGACACCGAGACCGAGGAACATCTCACATTGTACAAGCGCCGAAAACGGGCCATGCGTCAAGTTACGCGCAACGCTTCACAGATAGCTTGGCGAATGTTGCAAGCTACGCTATCTCGAAGTCTTCGACTGCGAACGCATGTTTTGTCCCATAGTGTCAATGCGCAAGAACTATCAAAACGAAGGTGGCCCGTTCCTGTCCCCGTCCTCGCCCGCTGTCGAGCTGAAATCATGTCCAAAGCGCTGCCTGGGAACTAAACGATGATATGTTTGTAAAGTTTTATGTACATTAGGACGTTGAGTATCAACTTCATGGAGTTGGTATGTGTTACAATAAATCTCAATTGTCGACTTGTTTCTCTTACAATGATGGGCGAGCAGTTGATCAAGTTACACACGAATCACCTTGACCCTAGCATAGGACTGGCTAGTTTCGGTCACGGAATTGCCAACAGCGTGACTATGGCTAGTTTCGATATCATGGCTCCTCTTCCGTACCTGTCCAAGTCCAAGAGAGGAACCACGAAGTGATTCGTAGAAGTCCAAAGCTTCAGGATGCGCCATAACTTTACTTGGATCGAAGCCCACAAGCGCGAGACCATCTAGCGATCGTAATCGTGACAGAGCCACATACGCCTGGCCATGCTCGAAGGCACGGCGGAGATCCACAACGGCGCGATCTAACGTTAGGCCCTGGGACTTGTGAATGGAAACTGCCCAAGCGAGTTGGAGAGGAAGTTGTTCTCTTGCCGCAACCTCCTTGCCACCGAGTTTAATTGACCATCGAGCGTATGAGATGACAATACGACGTCGCAGGCTGGGGAAAAAGACAACGGGTAAACCTTCGGCGTTGAATTGCTTTACAATGCCGCTGGCACCGTTACAAAGGCCATCAGCAACGTTCACATTACGGATAAGCATGACCTGTGCACCGACCTTCAACACAAGCTCTTTGGGTGCTGGGCAAGCCCGGTCCAGGTGATGAACATGAGACGTCCCGCGAGGACCCAAATTCGAGTCAATCGCGTTGTAAGTGCGTGACCCCCCTCGGAGTGCTGCCAGCTTGTGACTGTTGAGGGCGTCAACGTCCGATCTGCGGCACATTAGCCAGACTGCAGGTGCCTCTGTGATTTCCTCGGTAGGCTCGGATGCATCGTCCTGCTTCGACTCGACCGACACTAGACTCTCAGAGCGAACAAAACCCGGAAGTTGGGCAAGCGCATTCGCCGCAGTTGCAGCTCTAATTGCATCACGCAAGGTGGGTTCTACCTCCCTTCCGCGGTCTAGCGCAGGTCGAAGCATCTCCATTACCGATGCGTCACAGATTCCTTCTCGGAGTTTGTGGAGGAGGGTGACAAACGCGTCCTCCTTCTGTCGGAAGACTCTATCGAGGACAATGCATTGCTGAGTGTGGAAACACCTTCTCCACGCATTCGAACTAAAGGCAAAATAGCCTCTAGCGGGAGACTGAGACGGAGTCGATGCTTCCTGAGTGCCGGAATGTACAGGTACGTGATTGCTCGTTACGACCGGTGGCAACTGCAAGAAGTCACCACACATCACAAGCTGAATCCCTCCAAATGGCTTTTCTGATCTCCTAACTCGTCGCGCAATGGCCTCCAGTGTTGTAAACATGGCATTGCTCAGCATAGAGACCTCGTCAATAATGAGTGTTCGCACAGCCTGCCAACGTGCGACTGCTTCCGAAGATCTAATGAGACGATTGTACGCCTGTTCCTGGAACTCTCCCAAAGTTTGATTCGGGGAATCATCTACGCCAATGCCCACCCAATGGCTCAGGGTTGAGCCTCCTAAGCTAACGGCTGTGACACCTGTCAGGGACGTTGCAGCGGTAGCAGCAGTTTTCGGAAGCACTTCCAAGATAAGCTGGAGCAAGTATGATTTACCGGTGCCTGCACTGCCGGTGAAAAATACATTCTCGCCCCAACACACCAGCTCCAAGACCTGGCGCTGCCTCTCACTGAGCGTAGCAAACGCGGGATTTGTTGCGATGAATTGCTCAAGATCAATCTGAGGTCGAGTTGCACCTGCTCCACCTGATGCTGATGAGCTTTCGAGAAGTTTGGGGCTCGTCGCAGATTTGGATGGAGAAGCGTCCTGAGAGTAATGGGGGGCCTGAGGAAGCTTGTTAGGATAGGAGTCTTGGGTAGGTTGACTCGTCCGTGTGTTCGCAGTTATATCCCGCAGCGCCTTCCGTGATGACTCCTGATATTGTGCCTCCATCTTCTGAGCTGCCTCTGCTAACGTGCGCTCTCTCTGCGCACTATACGCCTTGCGGGCCAGTTGCCTCGCAGCTTCGGACGCGTTTTCAACGTACTGGCCTAAGTACGCCGCCATCTCATTGACAATCTCCGGCTTGGCATTGGAGATGTACACATTCAACGGTCTTGGGTACTGGACGATGACTGTCATCATGCCTGCATGCGCCATCCGTGTCACGAGTCTGAGGTAGCTCTCACTCAACTTGATTGCAATCTTATGTTTGAGCCTGGACGTGAGACACACCCACGCCGAGCGCGGGTCATCTGCTTCATTGACTACGAACGACTGTGCAGTCCACTCCTGGAGCTTACCACGAGTTTCTGGGTTTAAGATCTCAACAACAATCTTGCCTTCAACCTTCATAATTTTCGAAATACCTAGTGACTAGCCTAATCTACTTGATGCAGATGTGGTCTTGGCAACGCACCCAGATCTCGTCCAAACACACAGGGTAGAACTACTTGTCACACCCAGATTTGCGCAGCCTCTTTTTTGTTCCAACGGCTATGTCAGGATGGGCGGCCACAACCGGGGGTGCGGAAATAGGGTCCTGCTCAGCTCCAAAGCACAATACTAGGAGGAGGAGTAGCACACGAGGTGAGACGTGCTGAGTACTGGAATGTATTTAAAAGCCATGCGCACGTCGAACACAAGGGCGCTTGCTATGTCCCTTATGCTATGGCTTGCCGCCTTTGCAGCTATCCACGTCCTCGCTGTTCGACCAGTTCAACTCACAAGCGACGTCAATGAATTGAACGTGGTTTCCTCGCCACAGCTGCAGCTGCTGCTGGAGATTCAGAGCAGCCCAGTGGTCGTATCTTTGCAGCGCGCTATGGAGTATGTCCATCCTAAATCCGTCCCATTGGTGCGTCTGTTCGACCATTCGCGGATTCTCCATAACGTCGCCCCGGTGAATCACCCTATCCGTGGGCTGCCGTATCTGGTCCACGACGAGCAAGGCTACATTATTCCTCCGGACCAGCTCATTCCCATGTGCGAGCTCATGTGGAATGCTCTCAAGCGTGGAGACAAGACCGTGCATAGCCTCGTTGTTCAGTACTTCGAGAAAAAGTGGAACGAGGTCAATGGACCCCGCATCGCATTCGGCGCTTCGACTGAAGAGGAGAAGAAGCTGATGAAGACCGATCCACCTACTTTTGCCAAGCTCCTCCTGCGCCGTGCATTCAACTCCATGATTGTCTGGAATCCAGCAAACTTCGTGAGGGTGCCACGAGAGCGTGATGTCAAGCGCAAGGGCTTCGACCCGAAGAAGATCGATGAGGACTTGTTGAAGAAGCTTGAGGTGCGAGCTCCGACCCAAGGTGCTGCTCTGCGCCAGGCCGCTGCTGCAACTGCAGCCAAGGACATCGTCAAGTTCCTTCAGGCCTGGTCCACTCTTCTCGGCAACTACAATGCCCGTGACACCAACACAGGTAACTACGAGTTTGAGTGGAAGATCGAGTCTGGTGGGATCGTTCCTGTTAAATAAGAGATATCTAGGACGACATTCCCGGACTCACACACGCAATGACTTGCCTGCTGCTATTTTAATCCTGTCCCCATAGAAATACATCGGCTCTAGTTAACAGTTCATTGAACGAATGAGCACTCTGCGAAGTGAGTCCAAAACGAGTTCATGGCGTGACGACTGTTTCACCACAGCACTGTATTATCAGGCACTGTATTGTCTAAAATCAAGTATTTCCGAGTGCTAGATGCCGTGAAAACTGAAATGGACAACTAAAGGTCTCGAGAGCCGCAAAGAGGCCTCGTATCTGAGCATTGGACGATTCCATTCCCACACGAGATCCGCTGGATCTTAGGTGTTGTGGCACATTACTAAGTGCCTCAGGTCCAGCACAGCTAGTGTGATAACCCCTGCCTGGTGCACGCGGCTTGCCCCGCGAACTGCAGTAGAAGAACGCTGAGTTCACCTCTTGGACACGAATCTCAGTTTTTTTTGCGACATCGTTTGTCATTTTCCAAGTATGTGATTTGGACGGGTATGGTGTGTAGTGTGTTGATCTAACTTGCAACTGTAACTCACAACCTTGGGAATACCCAATTGATCTTGGATTTTATCTATCTTCTCCACTGCAGACATGTCAACTTCTAAGGGTGTCTCGTTCAGCCAACCCCTGGAGGTTGTACACTTCTTTAATGCACAGTCACCCTCGCCCAGCGTGTCTTCCGCAACCCCGCGTTCTAATCCTCCGGGTCCTGCTGTACTAGATTCTGATCCAGAATCGCCTCTGATTGCGTGGCCCAAGAAGGAGAGTCGATCAAACTCCGCCGGCAGCCCAGCAGCCTTGACTTCTCCCGCTGCGACCGTACAAAGCGGGGCATCCGCAACACCAAACACAGCACCCATACTGACTACGCCACTGCCTCTTGAAGCCGCCATGCGCGGCACGACATTCCCATCTGCTTCAACTCAGACCCAGACCGAAACGAAGCTTGCCGTGCTACCCTCGACTCCAACACAGCCCGCTCATGGCTTCGGGTCGTTCCACACTGAGCGGGCGGACGAGCGAGTTGAAGTCCTGATTGCCAAATCCGATGCCGAGTACAAGCCACCCAGCATGCCGATTGATGTCAGTATTGATCACTATCCAATTCCTGTCCCATCTAGCTCGATAAAAGTGAAGCATAGGACAACGGGTGAGCTCATGCGGACTGTTCTGTATGGAGCAGATACGAAAAAGGAGTTGTTCTTCTTAGATCCCGAGTTCTGCTTCTTGAACCACGGTGCGTTTGGTGCCACGCTCAGGCCAGTTCAGGAAATAGCTCACAGATGGCAAATGCGCATGGAATCGCAGCCTCTGCGATTCATCGATCGTGAACTGCTGCCTCTCCTCGTCTACGTGACACGCCAAGTGGCAGCGTTTGTCAATGCTCCAGCGCAGAACGTAGTGCTCCTTTCCAACGTCACGACTGGGCTCAATAGTATCATCCGATCCTTCCCTCTGAAACCCGGAGACCGCATGATGTCTCTCAGTCTGGGGTACGGTTCAACGAAGAAAATGCTCAAGTTTCACGCGCAAGAATCCGGTGCCGAACATGACGAACTGGAAATCACGCTGCCTATTCTAAGTCGCCTCCAGATCATTGGTCAGGTAAAGCGATACTTCAAGAAGCACACGATACCCTCGAACAATCCGAACGAACCAGCTAAGTGTGCGGTCAAGTTCGTGGTTTTCGATCATATTAACAGCAACTCAGCGATTATGCTGCCGATTAAGGAGCTTGTCCAAATCTGTCATGATTATGGTGCTGCCGTATTGGTAGATGGTGCGCATGCCCTGGGAAGCATCAGCATCGACATTGAGGACTTGAAACCTGACTTTTACCTCTCAAACGCCCACAAGTGGCTTTGTTCAGCGAAGGGTGCTGCATTCATGTATGTATCACCGAAGTACCAATCGAGCGTCGTCCCTGCTATTATTTCTCACGGCTATGGGTCAGGCTTCACGTCCCATTTCTTATGGGCTGGACTCCAGGATTATGGACCATGGCTCTCGCTAGCCACTGCTATCGAGTTTTGGCGTCAATGTGGGACGTTCCGCACGTTCAGTGCGATTAGATCACTCGCGCACGAGGCCGCCGAACTCTTGTGTCAGGAATGGAATACGGAACCCCTCGCCCCGCTGTCTGAGGATCTTTTTGGAACCATGGTTACAGTGAGAGTACCTGGCTCTCGACGTCCAAAGCATGGCGACGAGTCCAATGAAATTCAGGATCGCCTCTATTACGAGTACAAGATCGAATGCCCGGTGAAGCACCTTGATGGTCGTCTCTACGTGCGTATTTCAGCGCATGTCTACAATCACATTGATGAGTACAAGCGGCTCGCCGAGGCGATGCTGAAAATTCGTCCTCGGCTCGAGCCTGGAAGTGCGGAAGACAAGGCAGATCTCGAGGCCGAACTCACAAGCGAGAAAATTTGTGCAGTTGGCGGATGCGGCTGACAGAAGAGTCCTCACTGCAGAACTGGGTTCAGGTTGTGTCTCCTCAGTGCGCGCCTACACCCGCGAAGCCAGCTTCTCCTCGTCCAGCTGCCAGCATTCGTTTTGGCCGTATGCGGTTAAAAAAGTTCAAATGTGCACAATGTATATAAACTGATATCACCTCAATGCGTTTGTACTGTACAACATAAACTCTATCTCTAGGCTCTCTCCGGCGTGAAAACCCAGATCCTTGGTCTTTTCATTCGTCTGAACCAGCGTTCGCGAGTACTCCAGCTCCTGTGAGTAGTCTCTGAGTTCAAGCTCCGAGACCGACACCTGGGATGTCTGGATTACCGGAAGCCGCTCGGTGCAAGCGATGGATGCACACATATCTCAAGAGTGTGCCCTACCAGATCCCCAAGCATGCGATAACCCAGCTGAAGCAAGCCGCTGCGAGATTGGAATTGGTCGAGGTTTCCGACGGAATCAAGGCAAGTCAATGGATTTGGCGCAAGCATCGGACACTTGAAGACGCGGTAGAGTGCAATAGCGGACTTGATGCTTGGCTGGCGCATGTCACAAATGCTGCTCGTTTTGCCAGCGTCGAACTGCAGCATTACATGGCGAATGCAGAACCGTGTCAAGAGCTACATGTTGGATTTCGGTTTCTTCGCCTCGACAAGCCAGTTGTGAACGATCCTTTCGAGCCGTTAGACTTGGACCAGACCCTACTCCGTGCGCATCCTCCCGCCGTCGATCCCTCTGGTAGTGCCCCAGGTGCGCGTAGGTTGCTCGGATCTGCACTTCTCAACGTGAACACGACCAATAACCTCAACGCAACATCATCCCAGTCAGAAGGCTTGGGTTCGGCGCTTGCCACCATAGCTGGCAACGACCCCAAACTCACCGAGCAATTTGTCCCCCAAAACGGCCCGTTGTGTGTCTTTGCACACTGGAGTACTCTTCAGAGCAAAAGGCTTGGGACCCAGGCTCTGACAGAACAGCAGCTTACGCGAGTTGGTGTCACACTACTCTCGCCCCCGGTCATTCAGAGACCTCCCTCAGATCAGGAAGGCAAAAGCAGCACAGAGGCCACCTCCACCAGTACAAGGAATTCTGAAGTCAATGCTCATTGGCCTTCTAATGAGGAAATTCTCAATGAAGTTGGGCTCGAATTCGATGCTGCCTGGAGGCGTGGCTGCTTGATACCAGGACCAGCAGCGGTAGGTAGGATATCAAGTGGATTCCTTCATTGTTTCAGCAGAGATCTCAACCCGTGGATCGTTCCCACTGGGTTTGACAGCGGTGTTTCCTCATCGACGGCTGACTCGTTGATTCGCTCCATTCTTGACAATCAGGTCCTGGAAATGTTGCCACTCAATGATTTCTTTATCGCAGCGGGAGTCCAATCAGAGGCTCTAGCCTCACCTACGATGGTCAATAACACTCAAGGTCGCCAGTCCACGCTTTTTCCCATGGTTCTAATTGAATTTACATGGATGACTGCTGCCGAAGTTGTACATGGCTCCGATGGCGAGGTGGAGTCAGCTGCGAACAAATTCATCGATGCCTTAGACAACCAGCTCTATGCATGCGCTGAAACGTTTGTAAGTGACAAGATTGAAGCCGCAGGCGAACTTCCAAACTTGTTGTATTACTCCAGGCCACACTCAGAAGCGTCAAGACAAGCCGATACCTTCACGGCAACCTTGCTTGCCAAAGCCTCCGTTAACTCGACGACCAAGTCCAGAACCGAAGCGCTCCAACTAATGACCCTGACAGTTCCAAGAGATATACTCAGCAATGGCTCGAGCAGCATTCCAGCCATCCCAGTCCTCGGGCTGCGTCTGTCCCCAGTACCCTCAACACTTGCGGGGATCCACATCGTTGCAGAGCGTATGATCGAAGTTGCCTTCACAGCCCTCTCAGAAGCTGAGAGAGATTCGTCGTGGCTCCCCATTCAACGTGCGCTGACTGCTTCGGCTAGTGCCTCTAGCCTGCTCGACCGAATGTATTCCGTATTAAATCACGAACTGGATGCGGCGAACGCGAACCCTGAAGCAGTCTCATCGCAACAGTTCGTCTCATCGCTGCTTCTGAAGACAGTTTCAAGCATTGCCGTAGCTGATCAGCTCGCAAGTGAGGGTCGACGTCTCCTTGCGCGAGGCTACTATCTTTGCGCGAAAGCCATTATGATTGGCGCCTTACTGGCGCTTCGTCAGTTTGGATTTGATCCGCAGCTCTGCGCCGAGACGTTTAAGCTTGAGAAGACCCAGGAGACACTTTCAGCTCAGAGCAAGCTTATGACAGCACTTTCAGGCGGTGGTCGTCTCTTGATAGGCTGGATGCGCCACGCACTCGGTCGAGCAAAAGCGTTGTGCGAGTCTGCCACTCGAACTACCTCATCCACGAAGGGTCCGGATGTCACTGAAGAAAAGTGTCTTCTCAGAGGGCCAGAGTTGGCGGAGCTCAAAGTGCTGGAAGTCGAATCGCGAGGTTTGCTGCTTGGTCAGCCTCTTGCCGCGCTTGCTCTCGCGGAGGAGTTTGCGACTGATCTCTTTCATGAGACCAATACGGGGACAAAGAACTGGATTGGAACTATTTCTCAGTCGTTTTGGGAGAAGATCGTCCTGCGTCTCGCAAGTTGCCTGTGTAACTTGCCTCGACTCGGAATGTTGGGAAAAGAAGTATTTGCGTATCTCACTGGAAGGGCGCAGAATCCCGCGCTCGCTCAACTTATGGATAAGGCCAGAGCTTTGTGGCAAGACAACTTAGAGAAAGCTTCATTAACTCAGGATGCTTTCTCTGAAGCGATACAGGCACCCTCAGAAGATGCTCGTAAGCAACAAGAAGTGGAACGCTGGGAGTACAACGAGATGCATATCGGCTGGGCATCGGGAAAGCTGCTATCAGCTCTTGCTAACTCCTTCAACACTTCTGAACGTGGCAAACCATACGTTGACCATGTTTCCGAGTTCCGGGAAGATCCCGAGTACACTCTTACTGGGGTCTCTGGTGCGCAGGACCTTGTCTTGCCCCTGCTAGATTATCTCCCAAGTGGTATGACAGCCTTCCGACATTCTACACTTCAAGATACCAATCCGCATGCGATATGCAACCAATTCCCAGAAATCTGTGCGGATCCGGAGGAACCTGATGCAGAGACCCCGACGTCTATCCGTTCTCTCTACAAGGACTGCGATGGCGGTGGTGGCTGCCGGCCAGTGCTCAGTTCGTTCCCGAGTTTTCCAGCTAGCCCTCCCTCGCGAACAGATATTACCAATGAAGGCACCCCCCAGACTGAGTACTGCAGTCACTACTTGGTAACGCGAAAGACTGTCGATCCCGGTTCCGTCTTGTTGCGATGTTCCCCGCTTGCGTACGTAGATTGCACCTACGATGATTTAAGGCGCTTGGCTTTGCTGCATGAGGAGCGAAATGCACCTGGCGAGCTTACTCGCAAAAGTACACTCATCATGGGCCTAAACGTACCCCAGCCGAGCACCTTTGCCGAGGCAGATGCTCTCTCACACAAACGCAGTGGCTCCGTTGGATATCGCCTTCACCACTGGTTCTTGCCCGGTCCGGTCTATATGTCATGGGGCTTCTCATCGACAGGACTTGGAGATCTAGGAAATGACGATCCAACTATTCGTGGCCTAGTACAGAGCAAGACTGAGGAAATCGCACGTATTCGAGAGGTCTATGAAAGTGCTAAGCAACAGCAGATTCCAAATACCCTGGTCAAAGGACCACTCGCTTTAGCTCACGATTTCCATCGATGGTCATTCTATGTGGGCGTTCCCAAGCTACTTGTGAACATTGTTGTAACTGCTGCGCGGCTCCGAGATCCAAAGCACCGTCAGGGTATTGCTTCTTATCTGTCGTCTTTGGCACCTTGCAGGGAGCATGTCCAGGCACTCCAGTCACTGCACAAAGCATTACTAGTGCCAGAACTCCTCGCAGACAAGGAGCACACAAGTCGTGACAGATTGCAACTGATGCAAACAGCACCGGGAGTGCTTCGCTTGTTGGAAGGTGCTTTTGGAGGAGACGTAAGAGCTCTTCGGCTGTTCTTGAGTATCTTGCAGTATCGGCTAAAACTAGGACCGAGCGAAGTCACTCCAAAGCACGTCCCACTTCTGCAGCTCGCTGCACTTTGGTCATTGGACATCGATGCATTGCTGCTCGCTATTAGCAATGCAAGCACGACCTACACCTTACCCCACCCTGTCCAAGTGTCAAGTCGCATCGATTCGCGATTTGACCTTGTTTCCCCTGCGAGATTCTCGTTTCGAGGTACCTCGATTTCAAAGGACTCAGAGATGAAACAGGGCGAATCGCAGAGCACACTAAGCACGGCCACAATCCAGTCGACGCATGATAAGTGCTTCCATGCAACCTCGGAAGAGACGACTTCGAATCTGGCTCTGAACATTCGGTTTGGCTTGGCTTTCTATTTCCAGCTGGGTGCTGCTCATTCAGTTGCAGCAACGTCAAACAGCGCGATCGAGTACGTTGTCAGCTCACAAGTCGAGCTCGCGGACCAGCGTACCATCGGCGCAGTAGCAGCTGAAGATTTACTCTATGGTCCGGTTCTTCAGCTCACCGCTGAGAGGACATTGAACAAATCTGAGCCTGTGTTAATTCGCCCCCCCGATATCCTGGCATCCGCAAGTGTGGGAGCCTTGCATGCGGCATCCTACCCTTGGCATCTTCGCCGTGTGCTCTCTGCTGTGCATGCACTCCGTGGTACAGGCTCGGGTCTTGGTCACATTCTTCCTTTACCCGATATTCGCTGTTTCCTGGCACCTTGGCTGTACCCAATCCCTCGACCAATCGAGGCGCTTTCTCAGGCCTTGACAATTACAAACGGTAAGCCAGTGGGCGAAATGCCCATGGCGAAGTTCCTTCCGAAGCCGCTGCGGCACAATGTCTCATTGACGAGCCAGAACCAGGCCACGAATGTGACCGCTAATTACTTTACTCGTCCAGCTGGTTTGCCTCCGTATGTCCTACCATATCTTGAAACCTGCTATCGTACCCGAAGGGAGAACGATCTGGAATCAATGGCATGTCAGTACTGTGAGCGCAGACTTCAAGAATCGAGTGACATCGAAGAACGCAAGCTAGCAAGAGGCGATGCGGCCGGTGAGACTCCGGAAGTTGCCAATCTACAACTTCCACAGGATTTGGAGATGTGTCGAATGTATCCCAGTCTACCGCAATCTGCACCATTAGCTATGGCTCCCAACGCATATTCCTGTCCGAATTGCAAAAAATCCATTCCGGCAAGGTTTCTTGGAAGTCCTAACGCTGGCTCCTCGGATGCGATAGGAGTCGGAGCTGAGGACTTGATTCGTACAATCGCTTTAGGTCTGAACCATCTCGCCCAATGCATCTTTACCGAGTACGCCGACGCCCTTCATTTTGCTCCCGTCACCGACTCGCAGGCGGGGCAAGTGGTGACCTTCACCGAAGTTGATATCATGACGTGGGTCTCCGCAACGGTTCGCTGGTACCTAAGCTCAGAGGCAATCTTGCAAAAGCTCTTTGAAAAGCTCCAAGTTGAGGAAAAATCAGACAGAGCAGAAACAACAACGAAGGCTGTCCCACTACGTGATGAGGAAATACTGACCTTGAAGGACAACTTCGAAGGCCTGGATGGAATCGAAGGACTCAGCGACCGAGAAAACGCTGTACAATTAGGGGGAGCATTCGTTCGCCGCCGGAACCTCGTACGAACGTTGCTGCGATACCAAACCGAAGTCGTTGACAGGTACCTGTCTGTATCGCATCCCCTCCAGGTCCAGCTGCGAGGTCTCTGCTTCTTGGCTCATACGTTGCAGTGTGTGACTTTAGCACGGTTCCTGGCATGGCGACTGTCCAAGCAAGCCCTCGCATTGTCCATTGCAGTCGAGCGCAAAGAAGCAATTCCAGCATCGATGAAAGACCTCCCACGGCCCATTAGGTCATTACAGTATATGCTGGAGTCTCAATCTGTCCGAAGTGGCTTCGATGCGCACTATGCACTGGAGTCTGCACTCGATGCCTGGCCACCCTCGTCCATTATGCGTGGCCCGCTCGCGCCTCCACTGCGTTCCCTTGACGCTGGTACGACAACTCGCAAGGCTATCTCAGCTACGGCATGGCCTGCAGCTGCACTTACCCCTGGATTGTGGGTGGCCCTTGCGCATTTATGGAGTCGACAAGGAAGCAAAGGCCGCGAACTTGTGCATGCTACATTTGAAGGGTTCCGAGCCTGCTTGGTTAATTCAGGACAGTCGTATGCACGCACCAGTGCAGCCTCAGCAGTGCTCCTCCAGGGCAGTGCAGGGAATGCTGAGCTAAATCGCACTTGGTATGCTTTTGTCGTTCAGAATCCAGGTGTACTCATTCTTGACGTCGAGTCGCCTCATGCCAGCAAATCGTTATCCACTGTCGGAGGGACGCGCATTCTTGAGAAGCTGCTCTTTGGGAGCGCAGTTCGCGGTGGAGGCGCGACGACGAAGGCCACATACCCATAGCTTGGAACCAACATGTGCTGGTGCAATCTGCAGGCGATCCGGGGGATCATCGTCACCGCTGAGTTTGTTAATGTCCAGTCAACATTTGCACGTTTGCTGTATCTCGTGAGAGGGCTGTACAGCCTACGGACAAACTGTACCAGTGGGTGTAGCCATCGAGATTATTGCATAGTTGGCCCCCAAACCACGCCCACTCGGCGAGACAGCATGGGTGTGGGCATCATTCTGTTCGTCGCAGTGATCACTGCCCTGATCACTCTGGCATCGGAGTGGCTTTCTTGGTATCTTGTGTACCGGACGTATGCATACACTGATGCGGCCAAGTATTATAATAAGTTGAGAGCGAAAGGTAAGTTATAAGCTCGTTGGTGCTCTTGGAATGGGCAATTTTATGCGAAAAACTTCCTCCTCTGAACGTAGCACTCGAGAGTATGCACATGCGCGCTGAGTCGAATGAGGCCTCATTGGGGCTGGCTGGCATGGCAGCGTTGTGGACTCATGATATTCCTCTCATCCCCTTCATTGTCGCACCCCTACACCTCACTTAGAAGCCGCAAAAGGCGGGGACGAATCTGTCACTACGGAAGCTCTCAGCAAACCTCTAGCAGGCCCTCGAACAAAGAAGGCTGGCGCGGACGAGTCAGAGCGACTCGAAAATGCAAAACGTGCGGTTGACAAGCACCTCCTAAAGGTGACACTCATCCAAGGCGTAGCCATGTTCCTTGGCTATGCCGCTTTGGGGTGGATCATCGACGAGGCCAACCCGGTCCTGGTGCTGCCATTCGTTCCCACTGGACTCGTGCTCTCACTCGCACAACGAGGCTTGAGCGAAGAGTATACCACAACACCTACACTAGCATCTGCAAGCTTCGCTTACATCTTATGCTCCATGTCTATACGCCCCATAGCTAAGCGTTGGTACAAGGATTTCATCTACAGTCCCCTTCACGAAGCTGAACTAAAGCCACCCAAGCCACAACCGTAACAAATAAAGTACTCTCACACTTACGATACGACACGATGCGACACGATACGACACGATACGACACGCGGCATGACAAGACAAGACACGGCACGTCACTACCCTCGTTAGCTTTCCCAAGTTATCAGTTAGCAACGGTTGCAATTGATTTGTAAACTTCGAACAGTTTATTCACGCAAGGGTAGAAGATCGACGTCAATCTCTTCGACGCCAGTCTAGTAAATAGACAAAATTAGAAACTGACGTCGATTCGATCGACATCAGAGCATTGACCTAAGATAGACGCCACTATAGAGCCGCTCACACTTGGGGGTTTGGAGCGTCAAAATAAAGACGTCTTGTCCAACAGATGGACGTCTTTACGAAAAAAGACGTCTGCTTGCTGAAGATTAACGCCGCAATAATCCTTTCCATTAACTGAACGAACTATCACGACGTCAGATGCAGGACAAGCAGTCGTGAGGCTTATTTCTTGTCCTTCTTGTCCTTCTTGTCCTTCTTGTCGTCCTTGTCCTTCTTGTCCTTCTTGTCCTTCTTGTCCTCCTTGTCGTCCTTGTCCTTCTTGTCCTTCTTGTCCTTCTTCTCC
>Ga0180217_1000194_pt1 | contig 121242 bp, 114 predicted proteins | sample eDN3rd37CBELigOP_FD_128521 | JGI IMG/M metagenome (GOLD analysis project Ga0180217, IMG submission 128521) | Enriched Organic Plus compost microbial communities from Emeryville, California, USA - eDNA 3rd pass 37_C BE-Lig OP (version 2) (version 2) ... | reverse complement strand
TTCATGCACATGTATAGAGAAGCCCAATTTAAGCGAAAGTGTACATGCTTAGACAAGCAAAAATGTACATTTTGATACGGACATTTATACTCTAAGCCGTTAAAGGCGAGAATAGTTGACGAAAGGTAGAAGAGAGCAGTTCTCTAAGCCGTTATGAGCGAGAAGAGATGATGAAAGGTAGAAGAGAGCAGTTCTCTAAGCCGTTATAGGCAAGAAGAGATGATGAAAGGTAGAAGAGAGCAGTTCTCTAAGCCGTTATAATCGAGAAGAGTTGACGAAAGGTAGAAGAGAGCAGTTCTCTAAGCCGTTATGAGCGAGAAGAGTTGACGAAAGGTAGAAGAGAAGCGCACTCTAAGCCGTTATTTGCAAGTAGAGTTGATGATAGGTATAAGAGAGACAACAAAAATGGTCTAAGAAGTTTTGACTTCTTAGACCAAACCATGTTATACAAACATATTATTTTTTCAACTTCATAACGAGCGCTTCGTCTGGAGTGACATAAAGTGTTTTTTGTTCAAAGTAGATGACAAAACCTGGTTTAGCTCCATTTGGTTTCTTCACTTGGCGAATTTCTGTGTAATCTACTGGTACTGATGATGAGTCTCTCGCCTTACTAAAATAAGCACTTAACGTTGCTGCTTCAAGTAATGTTGTTTCATCTGGTTCGTTTGAATGGATGACTACATGAGAGCCTGGAATATCTTTTGTATGTAACCAAATATCAGATCTTTTCGCAAGCTTAAATGTTAAGTAATCATTTTGTTTATTATTTTTACCAACAGAGATTTCAATTCCCGATGAAGAAACGAAGGATTCTGGTGAAGGTTTTGTTGGTTTTTTCTTCTTTTTACTTGCACGCATTCGAAGATAACCTTGTTCCGCTAGTTCTTCACGAATTTCTTCGATGTCTGCAGGGGACGCCTGGTTTACTTGAGCCATAAGCATCTCAAAATATTCAATTTCCTTCTCTGTTTTTTCAATTTGATCTTTTACCTTAATCAGCGCATTTTTCGCTTTATTATATTTACTATAATAACTTTGTGCATTTTCAACAGGTGTTTTTCTTTCACTTAATGGGATTGTAATTTGTTCTTCGGTTTCACTATAGTAATTTGACACCGTAACTTCTTTCATCCCTTTTTCAAAAAGATATAAATTAGCCATTAACAGTTCACCATACAGTTGAAATTTATCAAGTTTTGAGGCATTCTCTAAATCTTTATGAAGTTTTTTTATTTTGAGTTTTAATTTATTTAACTCGTTTTGTAACCAACGCTCTAAGTCTCCGGCTTGCTGTTTCACTCGATCTCGTTCAGCTCGTGCGAAAAATGTTCGGTCTAGGAGTAGACTTAAATTTTCGTAATGCGTTTCTAACCCTTCTAGGTGTGTTAATTTTGTAGGAGAAAAATAAATTTTTCGATCAACTTCCATATAGGTTGGATGGGCGCTATTTACGATTTCATCGAGAAATGAGCGGAAGGAATGTACTGTGTCTTTTCCTTTTAATCGAAATAGTAATTCATTGGCATGTGTTGATGAAAAGCCTTTAAAGTGCTCCACAATCTCCTTTGTCGAAGTTTCCTCTGTGAAAAAGTTCTTAATTTCATCATCGCTAACTGTTAACGGATTCGTTTTGTCTTGCTCAGGTGGAGCAATGTAAACTTGACCAGGTAATACGGTACGATAGCTATTAATTGATGGTGGTAAATGCTTTAAACTATCGATAATTTTATTGTTCGCAGTATCAGTTAATATGATATTACTATGGCGTCCCATAATTTCGAGTGTTAGTTTACGAAAAACTTGGTCTCCGATTTCGTTTTTACTTTCGATATTAAACGTAATCACTCGTTCGAAAGGATCCGTAACAATCGTGTGAATAAAGCCACCCTCAATGTGCTTGCGAAGGAGCATACAAAACATTGGTGGTTCTGAAGGATTGTCAATCGGTTGTTGTGTTAAATGGACACGAGCGTATGATGGGTGAATGGAGCTTAATAATTTGAAATTCTCGCCATTTGCCCGAATATGTAAAACAATTTCCAGGGCGTTCGGTTGGTGTATTTTCGTAATACGTCCAGTTTCTAATTTTTTCAATTCTTTTGACATTGCAAATGTAAATAATCCATCAAAAGCCATGATTGTATTCCTCTTTTCTAAAAAATCAATTTAGTACATGTGAAGTTTGTTATTCGTATATTAAAGAGTCTATTTCACATTATACTATAGTTCCGACGCGTTTCCTCCAATATTTACTTTTTATATACCTCAAAAGATTAAATCTTCATTTGATTGTGTTATACTTGAAACAGTATGCAAAGAAAGGTGTGATTAACCTTGGTGCAAAGTATGACCGGTTTTGGCAGAGGTGTCACAGCTACGAATAGCTTTCAACTAACTGTTGAGGTTCGTTCGGTGAATCATCGATTTTTAGAGATTTATACAAAATTTCCAAAAGAGTGGTATGAAGCTGAAATAGCCACGAAAAAACAGTTATCACAATATGTAAGTCGAGGGAAATTAGATGTTGTGATCAATCTAAAAACGATTGGTGAACAAAACTTATCCCTACAATTTAATTGGCCATTAATTGAAGCTTATAAAGCTGCAAAAGAACAGCTGCAAGAAATTGTACCACTAGAAAATAAATGGACCATGCAAGAAATCCTCTCTTTAGAGGATGTGCTCTCATACGAAAAGCAGGAATTGACACAAGATGAGTTAATGGAAGCCATAAGTATAGCAGTAAAAGAAGCAGCCGAAAAACTAGTGGAAATGCGCATACAAGAAGGCAATCAGTTAAAGCAGACGTTATTAAGCTATAATAGTCAGTTAAAAGAATTAATACATCATATTCGTGAATTGTCCAATGGCGCAGTCAATAAATTTCGTGATAAATTAATCGATCGTATCAAATCAATAGGAAATCTAGAAGTAATAGAAGATCGACTACTGGCTGAGGTAGCTATTTTTGCAGAAAAAATTGATATCTCTGAAGAATTAGATCGTTTAGATAGCCATTTTAAACAATTAGAAAATACAATAGAAGAGTCAGCTTCAATTGGTCGGAAATTAGATTTTCTAATGCAGGAGATGCATCGTGAAATTAATACAATTGGTTCAAAAAACCAAAATGCTGAAATTTCAGTTGCTGTTGTTCAATCAAAAACAATTTTAGAAAAAATGCGGGAACAAGTACAAAATATTGAGTAAACCATTTTTCTTCTGCAAGTAAAATTATGATTTCCACTTTGGTGTTTTTATCTAAGAAACCTAATGGGAAATAAACTGTTCAAAAAAGCCAGATAGGTCCAACAGATATTATTTGAGAGAAAATACTCCCATTAATTCAAATTTCATTTTATACTGTATTAATATTAAAAATTGTTGTAAAGCAAGTAGTAAGGGAGAAGTAGAGAACAATGAGAAAAGAACGAGGTTTATTAATTGTTCTATCAGGCCCATCTGGTGTCGGTAAAGGAACAGTACGTAAGGAACTCTTCTCAAAAGCCGGTACAAATTATGAATATTCAATTTCTATGACAACTCGTACTCCACGTGAAGGTGAAATAGATGGAGTGGATTATTTCTTTAAGTCACGTGAAGAGTTTGAATCACTTATTGAAGAAGGCGGCTTATTAGAGCATGCTGAATTTGTTGGTAACTATTATGGTACGCCACTTGCCTATGTGAATGAGACATTAGATGCAGGTAGAGATGTATTTTTAGAAATAGAAGTACAAGGCGCTGCACAAATTCGCGAAAAGGCGCCAGAAGCACTTTTTATCTTCTTAGCTCCGCCAAGTATTTCTGAGTTGCAAAATCGTCTGATTGGGCGCGGAACTGAAACAGAAGATATTATTAAAAAGCGAATTGACACGGCACGAGAAGAGCTTGAAATGATGAGTTTATATGATTATGTGGTTGAAAACGATGAAATTCAAAATGCATGTGATAAAATAAACTCGATCATTGTAGCGGAACATTGTCGCCGCGAACGCATTGAAAAAACTTATTTGTCTATGTTGAGAGGAGAATAAAATTTATGTTATACCCATCTATTGATGCTTTAAAAAGTAAAATCGATTCAAAATATTCTTTAGTGAGCTTAGCTTCTAAACGTGCTCGCCAAATGCAAGAAGAAGGAGACGAGCAATTAGCAAAATACGTTTCTTACAAACCAGTAGGTAAAGCATTAGAAGAAGTAGCAGCTGGTGTATTAAAGAAAGAAAAACAAGACGAATCAACAGTTTACGAAGACGAAGTATAATTTTGTACTTAACACATATAGTCAAATTTGTAAGTTCGATTTAGAAAAGTTATGTAGAGAAATCATGAGACTAAGATGTCAGTTTGCATCATGTCTTGATTAAGTATTAGTATTTTTAGTTTGTTGATATGTTTCAATTAAGTAGCTCCCGAAGAATTTTTCTTTGGGAGCTTGTCATTTGAAAGGAGATTAGCTATGCAAAAAAATATTTTGCTATGTGTATCAGGCGGAATTGCAGTATATAAAGCAGTAGCACTAGTTAGCAAATTAACAAAGGCAAATTTCAATGTAAAAGTGATGATGACAGAGTCTGCAAAACAGTTTGTAACACCCCTCAGCTTTCAGGTTATGTCAAAAAATGATGTCTACTTTGATACCTTTGATGAAAAAGACTCAAGTAAAATTGCACATATTGATTTAGCTGATTGGGCAGATTTGATTCTTGTTGCGCCAGCTACGGCAAATGTAATTGGTAAACTTGCAAATGGCATTGCAGATGATATGGTGACTACGACTTTGCTTGCTGCTACATGTCCTGTTTGGCTAGCTCCTGCCATGAACGTACATATGTATGATCATCCAGCTGTAAAACGCAATATCGCTCAAATAGCGGAAGATGGATGTTCTTTTATTGAGCCATCTGAAGGATTTCTCGCTTGTGGGTATGTTGGGAAAGGTCGCTTAGAAGAACCGGAAAAAATTACACAAATTGTGGTCGACTTTTTTAACAAAGAAGACAAACATAAATGATTACGGTTGCAGAGGTAATAGTGGATGTAGCTGCCTATCCAGTTGACCGTCCCTTCGATTATTTAGTGCCAACTGAGATGACACAAATACTCGAAATAGGAAGTCGAGTAAAAGTACCCTTTGGACCACGAAATGTACTCGGATTTGTGGTGGCTATAAAAAACGAAACCGATGTTCCAATAGAGAAGATAAAACCAGTCACTCAAATACTGGACATTGAACCTGTGTTAACAGGAGAAATGCTAAAACTTGCAAAATGGTTGAAGAATGAAACAATCTGCTATGAAATTGATGCACTACAAGTGATGCTTCCTTCTGCATTAAGGGCAAAATATGAGAAAATCGTTCACTTACAAACGGATCCTGCCAATTTACCAGAATCATTACGGCATTTTTTCGAATCATCTCAACATGTGAACGTTAAAATTTTCGAAAAAAACAACCTACTTCCAGAGTTGAAACAAGCATTAAAAAACAAACAGCTTTCGATTGAAAATGTCGTCAAACAACAAGGGAAAGTAAAAGAGATTCGAAAAGTTCAGATTATCGATGATGTACAGAAGTTAATAGAAATTCATGAGCAAATTTCAAACCGTGCTAAAAAGCAAAAGCAACTTGTAGAATGGATGCAACACCACCCAGGTGAAATAATGGATCCTGAAGTAGTGTATAAGGAAGTCAATACTTCCTCACAAGTATTAAATGCAGTTATTGAGTTAGGCGCGGCAACATTTGTACAGCAAGAGGTCTATCGTGATCCATTTACTAAAGAAGTACAAAAAACAAATTTTTTAAGTTTAACAGATGAACAATCAAACGCATTAAAGCAAATCATAACTGCTATTGATGAAAAGCAACCTGAAACCTTTTTGTTACATGGAGTTACAGGTAGTGGGAAAACAGAAGTGTATTTGCAAACCATTGCGAAAGTGTTAGAAGCAGGGAAGGAAGCAATTGTATTAGTTCCTGAAATTTCCTTAACACCCCAGATGACAGAACGATTCCGCTCTCGCTTTGGTGAATTGGTTGCAGTTATGCACAGTGGCTTATCTGTTGGTGAAAAGTATGACGAGTGGAGAAAAGTACACCAAGGTAAAGTGAAAGTTGTAGTTGGTGCTCGTTCGGCTATTTTTGCACCGTTTGAAAATGTGGGCATTATTATTTTAGATGAAGAACATGAATCAACTTATAAACAAGAGGATTCTCCTAGATACCATGCTCGTGATGTTGCAATTTGGCGAAGTAAGGTTCACGGATGTCCGGTAATTCTGGGAAGCGCTACCCCTTCATTAGAATCTTTTGCACGAGCAAAGAAAAACGTCTATACATTACTTACATTAAAAGAACGTGCATTAAAACAATCCTTACCGTTAGTTCAGATTGTGGATATGCGTGATGAACTGAAAAAAGGGAATCGATCAATGTTCTCCCAAAGCCTAATCGAATCCATCAAAGTTCGTTTAGAGAGAAAAGAACAAATCGTATTATTTTTAAATCGTCGAGGTTACTCATCCTTTGTCCTTTGTAGGGATTGCGGTACAGTATTACAATGTGAGAATTGTGATATTTCCTTAACGTATCATCGTAAAAACGAAAAATGTAAATGTCACTATTGTGGTTACGAAATTCCTGTTCCAAAGACATGCCCACAATGTCAAAGTGATCATATTCGTTTTTTCGGAACAGGAACACAGAAAGTGGAAGAAGAACTAGCTAAATTTTTCCCTGGTATAAGAGTGTTACGAATGGATGTCGATACGACAAGAACAAAAGGGTCACACGAACAATTACTGACATCATTTGGTAACGGGGAAGCGGATATTTTACTTGGTACACAAATGATTGCCAAAGGGTTGGATTATCCCAACATTACATTAGTTGGGGTATTGAGTGCCGATACGTCTCTACATCTACCTGATTTTAGAGCAGCTGAAAAAACATTCCAATTACTAACACAAGTAAGTGGTCGAGCAGGTAGGCATGATAAGCCCGGTGAAGTTGTCGTTCAAACTTATACTCCGGAACACTATGCAATCGAGTTATCTGAGGCCCAACATTATGAACCATTTTATGAACGAGAAATGCTTATGCGACATCAAGCAGGTTATCCACCATATTATTACTTAGCATTAATCCAAGTATCACATGAAGACGTGTTAATGGCAGCTGATTATGCCGGAAAAGCAGTGGAATGGTTACGTTCACAGCTTTCTTTTAATGTCTCCATTATAGGACCTACTGCATCTGGTATCAGTCGTCTCCAAAATAGATATCGCTATCAATGTTTGATAAAATACAAGGTAGAGCCAGATTTAATTCCAACTTTATTGCAACTGATTAAAATTTATCGTTCAGATTGGATTAAAAAAGGGATTAATCTGACCGTTGATTTAGATCCAACTATGATTTGATAAGATAAGTAGAAGTTTCCTGACTTTGCTTATTTCATTAATAAAAAGCTTAGAGAAGTGTAGAAAGAGGTAAACTATAAATGGCAATTAGAGAAGTAGTAAAACACCCAGCGAAAGTACTTACAGAAAAATGTAAAGAAGTAACAGAGATAAATGAAGAAATTATTACACTTCTAGATGACTTATATGACACGATGGTGGAATATGATGGAGTTGGTATTGCTGCACCACAAATTAATGTTCCTTTACGTGTAGCGATTGTTGAACTTGGTGAAGAACGTGACGTATTAGAAATGATTAATCCAACTGTACTAACAACTTCTGGCGCGGAAGTTGATATAGAGGGATGTTTAAGCTTCCCAAATCTATTTGGTGAAGTAGAACGCCCAACGTACGTAAAAATTGAAGCATGTGATCGTGAAGGAAGAGTTTATGAATTAGAAGCAGGTGGCTTCGATGCTCGTGCAATTCTTCATGAAATTGATCATTTAGATGGTATTTTATTTGATTCTAAGTTAATTCGTGTAGTATCGGAAGAAGAATTAGCGGAAATGTATAGCGAGGAGGACTAACAATGACTTCAGTTGTATTTATGGGGACACCTGATTTTTCTGTCCCAATTTTACGAATGATTCATGAGGAAGGATATGAAGTTTTGGCTGTTGTAACCCAGCCAGATCGTCCTGTGGGTCGGAAGAAAGTGTTAACTCCACCTCCTGTAAAAGCTGAAGCTCTACGTTTAGGGCTCCCAGTTATTCAACCAGAAAAATTACGTAACTCCGAAGAACTACAAGAAATTTTAGCGTTAAATCCGAATATTGTCATTACTGCAGCATTTGGACAAATCTTACCAAAAGATTTATTAGAAGCACCTCGTTATGGCTGTATTAATGTTCATGCATCGCTTTTACCAAAATACCGTGGTGGTGCTCCAATTCATCAAGCAATAATTGATGGAGAAGAAAAAACAGGTGTTACGATTATGTATATGGCAGAAAAACTTGATGCCGGTGATATTATTAGTCAACGTGCCATTACTATAGAAGATGAAGATAATACAGGTACAATGTTCGAAAAGTTAAGCGTCGTTGGGAAAGAACTATTGAAAGAAACACTGCCATTAATTATTGAAGGGACAAATAATCGCATCCCTCAAGATGAAACAAAAGTAACCTTCGCTCACAATATTTCAAGAGAACAAGAGCGTGTAAATTGGGCGAATAGTGCAAGAACCGTATTTAATCAGGTGCGCGGTCTAACTCCGTGGCCAACTGCCTATACAACGCTTAATGGTGAAAATGTGAAACTATGGTCAGTAAGAGAAGGTGACAGCCTGACAAATCAACCTCCAGGGCAAGTGGTGAAAATCAACAAAGAAAGTTTTGAAATCGCTACAGGTGATGGAAAGTCAATTGTAATTTTAGAATTGCAACCTGCTGGAAAAAAACGTATGACTTCACAAGACTACCTGCGTGGAACAGGGTCGAAACTAGCGATAGGGGACCAATTTGAATGAGTAAAAAGAAAGAGCAAATTTGGGATGGTAATGTGCGTGATGCCGCATTAACAATCCTTTTAGCAGTAGATAAACATCAAGCTTATAGCAATCTTTTATTAAACCAAACAATCAATAAATATAAAATCGATGCAAAAGACCGTGCTCTATTAACGGAGTTAACTTACGGTACATTGCAACATAAATATACACTTGATTACTATTTAGAGCCTTATATTAGAGGAAAGATGGATCTTTGGGTAAAGTGGCTTTTACGTCTTTCTTTATACCAAATCGTATATTTAGATCGTGTTCCGGATCATGCGGCTGTGAATGAAGCAGTTGAAATCTCTAAACGAAGAGGTCACAAAGGAATTGCGTCTGTAGTAAATGGCATCTTGCGTTCTATTTTACGACAAGGCGTTCGTGCTACCGAAGAAATTTCTGAGCCTACGAAACGTTTAGCGATTGAAACAAGTCATCCCGAATGGCTAGTTGAACGTTTTATCGAAGCATATGGCGTTGAAAAAACTTCTGAGATGTTACATGAGAATAATGTACCACCTATTTCTTCTGTTCGTGTGAATACAACAAAAGCATCTGTTGATGAAGTATTAACTCTTTTAGAACAAGAAGGCGTACAAGCAAAACAGAGTGAAGTAATACCTGAATGTCTTCACCTAATTAGTGGACAAGCCTCACGGACAAAGGCTTTTAAAGAGGGGTATATTACGATTCAAGATGAAAGCTCGATGATGCCTGCCAATGCTCTAAATCCACAACCAGGATGGCGAGTATTAGATATGTGTGCAGCACCAGGTGGCAAAACAACACACATTGCCGAAAAAATGAAAAATGAAGGCTCTATTTTAGCAACAGACTTACATCCACATAAATTGGATTTAATCGATGAGACTAGTACACGTCTTGGGCTGGAGATTATCCAAACTGCTCCTATTGATGGGCGTAAGGCAGCTGAATTTCTTCAAGTAGAATCTTTCGATGCTGTATTAGTTGATGCTCCATGTTCTGGTTTAGGGGTAATGAGACGTAAACCGGATATTAAATATACAAAACGTGAAGAGGATTTATCTAGACTGCATGAAATCCAACTACAACTTCTTGACAATGCCGTAAAGGTTCTAAAAAAAGGCGGTCGCCTCGTATATAGTACTTGTACTGTAAATAAAGAAGAAAATGAAGAAACTGTTCAAGCGTTTTTAGCGTCTCATCCTGAAATAGAGTCAGTTCAATTAGAAAATTTACCGATAGAACTTTTAGAACGAAGCCAGGGTGGCATGCTACAAGTATTCCCTCAAGATTTTGGGAGTGATGGTTTTTTTGTAGCAGCTTTTCGAAAAAAAGGCGATCAAGATTAGACATAAAAAGGAGAATCCGAATTACTAATGGATGAAAATAAAGTTAACGAACGTATACAAGACTTGGTAGAAGAGGCTGAAAAAAAACCTGTCCGTCGTGAGAAAAAAGAAAAACCACAATTAAAAGAATCAATTTATTCGTTACGTCCTGACCAGTTAGAAGAATGGTTAGTAGCAAATGGTGAAAAAGCATTCCGTGCAGGGCAAATTTATGAATGGTTATATGAAAAACGCGTTAAAACATTTGATGAAATGTCAAATTTATCTAAGGCTTTACGTGAAAAATTAGCGGAAAACTTCCTATTAACAACACTTTCAACAATCATTAAACAAGAATCAAAAGATGGCACAATTAAATTTTTATTCCAGCTTCAAGATGGCTATTCGATTGAAACGGTACTAATGCGCCATGATTACGGAAATTCAGTTTGTGTAACAACACAAGTGGGCTGTCGAATTGGATGTACGTTCTGTGCATCAACACTAGGTGGATTAAAACGTCACCTACTTGCTGGTGAAATAGTTGAACAGGTTGTAAAAGTACAAAAAGAATTAGATGAGTTAGGAGAACGTGTATCTCATATTGTTATCATGGGTATCGGAGAACCATTCGATAATTATGATGCCATGATGAACTTCCTAAAAGTCATTAATAATGATAAAGGTTTAAATATCGGTGCACGTCATATTACGGTATCTACATCTGGAATTGTGCCTAAAATTTACAAATTTGCTGATGAAGAGCTACAAATTAATTTTGCTGTTTCTTTACATGCACCTAATCAAGAAGCACGTCAAAAATTAATGCCGATAGCTCGTGCTTATAAATTAGATGAATTATTAGAGGCGGTTCGTTATTATACGAATAAAACTGGCCGACGTGTAAGCTTTGAGTATGGCTTAATGTCAGGAGAAAATGATTCTGTAGAAGTTGCTGAAGAATTAGCAGATTTAATTAAAGGCATTAAATGTCATGTCAACTTAATACCTATTAACTATGTGCCAGAACGAGATTATATCCGAACATCTCGTAATAGTATTTTTGCGTTTGAAAAAACACTAAAAAAACGTGGCATTAACGTTACAATTCGTCGTGAGCAAGGTGCTGATATTGCAGCAGCGTGTGGCCAATTACGTGCACAAGAGCGTCAAGAAGAAATAAAATAGGTAGGTGACTTATGTGAAGTTTACATTCGAGAGTGATATAGGACGTAAACGAATGGTAAATGAAGATCGGGTTGCTTTTTTTGAGCACCCCGATCACTTTAAGCTCGCCATTTTAGCGGATGGTATGGGTGGTCATAATGCTGGTGATGTTGCTAGCGAAATGGCAATCGAAGGAATGAAAAGGTATTTTCTAAACTTAAAAACTGCAAAACTAGACTCAAAAGAAGCCAAAAAACAATGGATGCTCGAAACAATTCAAACTGTTAACGATCAGATTTATAACTATTCCTTATCAAATGAAAGCTGTAAGGGAATGGGAACAACATTAATTGCGATGTTAATTGATGGGAATGATTGTATAATCGGCCATATTGGGGACAGCAGAGTCTATTATTTCACTTCAAACAATGTTTCGCTTATCACTAGGGATCACTCTTATGTCAATTTTCTTGTGGAATATGGAGAGATAAGTCAAGAAGAAGCAGAAAATCACCCTCAGAAAAACTTTATCGTTAAATCACTTGGAACAGAAAGTACCATTGATCCTGATTTTTATGAACTTCAATTAGAACCGTCGTCGAATGTATTAATATGCTCCGACGGATTAAGCAATAAACTCTCTACTGAGGAGATGGCAGCCATTTTAACCTTACCTTTATCGATTGAGGAAAAGGGGAAAAAACTAATACAACTAGCTAATGATTCAGGTGGAGAGGATAATATTTCAGTTATTTTATTATTAAACGATGAGGAGGTGTAATTATGATAGAAGGAAAAAGAATAAATGACCGTTATAAGATATTAGAGCTAATCGGCGGAGGCGGAATGTCGAATGTTTATTTAGCACATGATATGATTCTTAACCGAGATGTAGCAGTGAAAATACTACGTTATGATGCTACAAATGAAGAAGAATTCCATCGCCGTTTCCAACGTGAAGCGTTATCTGCAACGAGCCTTACACATTCTAATATTGTGAGTATCTATGATGTTGGTGAAGATCAAGATATGCACTACATTGTTATGGAATATATAAAAGGCAAAACATTAAAACAATACATAAATGAGTTTTCGCCTTTGTCACCTGCAAGAAGTGTTCAAATTATGAAGCAACTTACTTCTGCGATTGCCCATGCCCATGAAAATCAAATTATACATCGGGATATAAAACCCCAAAATATTTTAGTTGACAGCGAAGGAAATGTGAAAGTTACAGATTTCGGTATTGCAACTTCATTAACAGCAACAAGCTATACAAAAACGAATTCAGTTATTGGGACTGTGCATTATATCTCACCGGAACAAGCACGTGGAGGAAATGCCACAAATCAATCGGATATTTATGCACTTGGAATCGTGTTATATGAGCTATTAACTGGCGAACTTCCATTCTCAGGAGAATCTGCTGTATCGATTGCATTGAAGCACTTACAGACTGAAACACCGTCAATCAGAGCAATAGATGCATCCATTCCACAGAGCTTAGAAAATGTAGTGTTAAAGGCAACAGCCAAAAATCCACTCCATCGATATGCTTCTGTAGAAGAAATGGGAGAGGATTTACAAACGGTACTTTCACCGAGTCGTATGAATGAAAAGAAGTTTGTTCCACCTGTTGACGATGAAGAAACGAAAGCAATCCCTATTATTAAAGAACCACTTCCTATTCGTGAAATGGTGAATACGAAAATCATGGCGCAAGAAACCGGTAAAGTTGACAAAGTTGAATTGACTAAAAAGAAAAAAGAACCAAAAGTGAAAGCGAATGCTGAAAAGAAAAAGAAGAAAAGCCGTGGGAAAATTTGGGGAATTGTCCTTGCTTCGATTTTAATTATTATTTTGGCTGGAATTTTACTATTTAATTTACTTAGTCCAAACCAAGTGGAAATACCTGAGGTTGCGAATCTTGAATTGGATGACGCAATTGAGTTACTAGAAAGTTCTGGCTTTGAAATTGGTGAAACGAAAGAAAAAAACTCCGAAGAAGTTGAAAAAGGACTAGTCATAGAATCAAATCCAAAAGCTGGAGTGTCACGTGTAGAGGGTACGAAGATTGACCTTTATGTGAGTCTTGGAAATGAAACTGTCGAAATTGATGATTATGTAGGAAAACAAGTTGAACAAGTTTTGGCTATTCTTGAAAACGCTGAGTTTCAAGATGTGGTTGTCAATAAAGTAACTTCTAATGAAACACAAGGTGAAGTTATTGAACAGGAACCAAAAGCTGGTGAAGAAGTGGTTCCGGAAGATACAGTCATAACTTTAACTGTAAGTGATGGAAAGAGCTATGGAACAGTAGAAAATCTCTCTGGCTATAATAAAGCATCGTTGAAAAGTTACCAACAAAGATCTGGTTTCAAGATTGACATTACAGAAGAATATTCGGATAAATTCCCAGCTGGTGAAGTTATTGAGCAATCACCTGAAGCCAATACGAGCTTAGAGCTAGGTGGAAAAATCCATGTGGTTGTCTCATTAGGACCGAAAGAAAAAGAATCAAAATTATATGTGAAAAATATAACGATTCCTTATGAGCCGATTCATTTGGGAGAGGAACAACAAATTCGAATATTTATTCAAGATAAGTCACATACAATGGTAGAGCCATATGAGGAATTTACCATAACAGAGGACACTTCCTATAAAATCGAATTAGAAATTACTGAAGATCAACCTGCTGCATACCGAATAGAGCGAGATGCCATGAGGATTGATGAAAAAACGATTCCATATAACAGTGTTGAGGAGTGAAATAATGGCTGAAGGCCAAATCCGTAAAGCATTAAGTGGTTATTACTATGTCTATTATGATGGGGAATTAGTACAATGTCGTGGGCGCGGTGTATTCCGAAATCGAGGCGAATCACCGCTCGTTGGAGATATTGTAGATTTTACAAAAGAAGGTAGCTCGGATGGAACGATTATGAAAATCCATCCGAGAACAAATGAACTTGTTCGTCCACCTATTGCAAATATTGATCAAGCGCTATTGGTATTTTCTGTGAAAGAACCTGATTTTAATACAATTTTATTGGACCGTTTCTTAGTTGTATTAGAATCCTTTAATGTAGAGCCTATAATTTGTCTAACAAAAGTGGATTTATTAACTGATGAGGAAAGAGAAAGCCTACAACATTTTATTGATGATTATAAAGAGATAGGTTATGAAATAATCGAAACCTACAAAGGGGATTCCTCATTACTAGACCGTTTGCAACCATTCTTAAGCGAGAAAACATCCGTATTAGCGGGGCAATCAGGTGTTGGTAAATCAACATTGTTAAATACATTAATCCCTGAATTAAAATTAGAAACAGGTGTTATTTCTCAAAGTTTAGGACGTGGGAAGCATACAACGCGGCATGTTGAACTTATTGAGGTATGTAATGGGCTACTTGCCGATACACCAGGTTTTAGCTCCTTTGATTTTGATACAATTGAAAAAGAGGAATTAACTGCATGTTTCCCTGAAATTAGTAGATTGAGCGAAGGTTGCAAATTTAGAGGTTGCTTACATATAAAAGAGCCTAAATGTGCAGTAAAAGCAGCGCTTGAAACAGGAGAAATAAAACCCTATAGATATGAGCATTATCAACAGGTTTTACAAGAAATTATTGATCGAAAGCCGAGGTATTAGTGATGATTAAAATTGCACCATCTATTCTATCAGCAGATTTTGCTAAATTAGGACAAGAAGTTAAAGAAGTTGAAGCAGCAGGAGCAGAGCTTATCCATATAGATGTAATGGACGGGCATTTTGTTCCTAACATTACAATGGGGCCAATCGTTGTAGAAGCGTTACGTCCTGTTACAAAATTACCACTTGATGTTCATTTAATGATTGAAAATCCTGACCTTTATATCGAACAATTTGCAAAAGCAGGGGCAGACTATATTTCTGTACATGTAGAGGCATGCAGACATTTACATCGAACAATCCAATTAATCCGTTCATTAGATGTTAAACCAGGTGTTGTCTTAAATCCACATACACCAATTGAATCCATTATGCATATTTTAGAAGATATAGACTTTGTTTTATTTATGACAGTAAACCCAGGCTTTGGGGGGCAAAAATTCATTTCTTCTGTTGTACCAAAAATTGAAGCACTTTCTAAAATTATTAAAGAACGTGGGTTAAATATCGAAATAGAAGTAGATGGTGGCATTACAGCTGAAACGATTGGTTCTTGTGCAAAAGCGGGGGCAACAATGTTTGTTGCTGGGTCAGCTATATACAATAAAGAGGATCGAGCGCAAGCGTTACAAGACATTAAAACAGCTGGAGAGGCTGTACTATAGTAATGTCTAGTGTTGTAATCTGCTCAGGTGGGCCAAAGGGTGAACTTTGCTCATTTGATGAATTCATAGCAAAAAATGCAATCTTTATTGGTGCTGACAGAGGAGCTCTTTACTTAATAGAAGAGGCAATCGTTCCGATTGAAATTGTCGGTGACTTTGATTCGTTATCAGAGGCTGAATGGCAACGAGTATCCAGTATCGCAACAAAATTTGAAAAAGTTCAGGCAGAAAAAGATGATACGGATACAGACCTAGCCCTTTTAAAGGCAATCACCTATAATCCTTCTGAAATCTATTTGACAGGTGTTACTGGGGGAAGGTTAGACCACTTTGAAGCAGCTTTACGATCAATGTACCGTTTTCAAATGGAGTATCCACATATTCAGATAAAAATTATAAACTCTCATAATGAAATTCGCATACTATTGCCTGGGGAACATACTATATTACGAGATGAAAAGTTTCGATATATTTCATTTTTTGCTTATGAAAATAAGGTAGAAAATGTGACATTACGAGGCGTAAAATACGAGACTACTAACGAACATATTGAAATTGGCACTTCTCGCTTTACTAGTAATGAATTGATTTCTAGCCTTGGGTATATCTCCTTTTCATCAGGCATATGTTTAATGATAAGAAGCAGTGACTAAAAAGGAGGGCCAGCATTTGAGAGTTTATACATTTCAATTGCCGAAAGTTGTCAGTAGCCTTACACGCAGTTGCATTAATTTATTTACAGGTGGCGGAAAGAAGAAGAAAAAGGACTAATCTTTATTTTTCTCGCACTCATTTGAAAATAACGACCCCAACCTTCTCGTAAACTTTATAGAGTCATAAAGAAGGGTGGGGTCAAATGCGTGTAAATGCATTTGGTTTGGCCAATAACTATTTGGTTACATACGCATTGTCACAGTTGGCCAACCACTATCTGTTGGACAAATCACAATAGCTACAACATGTGATTTTTGACAGTGTATGTGACGATCTTAGCTTATGGTGAAGTACCAATCGGTGGGGCTGAAGCAAACTCAAAATTGACTATTATGTCTAATGTCCTTATTCTTTCATCCTTGTGTTTCGTAAAGCCCCTCATGATTTGGCTTAGTATTTTTAGCGGTTTTTAATATGCATTTAATATGCATTATGCCCATACAAAAAGGAACTGTCTTCTATCTAAAAGGACAGTTCCTTTTTAAATTATAGAAATTCATCCAAACTAAGTATATGTATTTACTAAAAGACTAAAAGGACCGAAATTTTATATCTCTGCTCTAAGAGTATTTCTAGGCTAGGAAATAAAAATTTTTAATATAAGTGTTCACTCAGCATAAGTAACTGAGCCCTTTAAGCCGCTAAAGATTACATGTGGGATTGGATAAAAGCCTACTAAATTGAATAGAATGTAACCGAGATACCTTTTTCATTGAAAATAAAAAAACATCAATTTTTACAGTTGTAAAAATTGATGTTTTTCAAATTGAAATACGATTAAACGCGTTCAACTTTACCAGATTTAAGCGCACGAGCAGAAACCCATACACGTTTTGGTTTACCGTTCACTAAGATACGAACTTTTTGTAAGTTTGCACCCCAAGTACGTTTGTTAGCGTTCATTGCGTGTGAACGGTTGTTGCCTGAACGAGTTTTTCGACCAGTTACTACACATTGTTTAGGCATGTATATTCCCTCCTTACAGATGAATCTGAAAGATTGTTCTTCAGTTCTTATTTCACATACTTTAATAATTTAACATAGACATCAATCCTATGCAACAGTTTTCACATAACCTTTCAAGAAAAAATCCTTTACAGTACAAAAAAGTCTTTAAAAATGGAAATACAATAAAAAAACAACTATTATATTAAAAAAGAGGGTTATTTTAAAAACGACTACTTTAAAAGAACTACTTTCCAAATGAAGTGTAAGAAATTGATACATTATTATCAGTCAACTCTGGAAAACTAGACAATAGGTAGACGAATACCAAGGTTTTCTTTTATAATCAATTTTTGTGTAGTACAATAGAATTTAGTGAAAATGAGCCAAGGGGGCAAAGTCATGTCAGTAGAAATTAATAATGATTTCGGCCATATTGATATTTCAAATGATGTAATTGCACAAATTGCTGGTGGAGCAGCAATTGAATGCTATGGTATTGTCGGAATGGCGTCTAAACATCAAATTCGTGATGGATTAACAGATATTTTACGAAAAGAAAACTTTGCAAAAGGTGTAATTATTCGTCAAGAAGGACAAGACCTGCATATTGATATGTATATTATCGTTAGCTATGGAACGAAAATTTCTGAAGTGGCTTACCAAGTTCAATCAAAAGTAAAATACACAGTAAATAAAACATTAGGTATGAGCGTTAAATCAGTAAATATTTTTGTACAAGGCGTTCGTGTTATGAATGTGTAAGAGGAGGATTTAAATCGGATGAAGTCACTAGACGGAATCAAATTTGCAGAAATGGTACGAATGGGTGCCCATAATTTATCTCAAAATGCAAATTTTGTTGACTCTCTAAATGTATTCCCGGTTCCAGATGGAGATACAGGTACAAATATGAACCTGTCTATGACATCAGGTGCAAAAGAAACAGAAAGTAACGTAGGGAAACATATTGGGAAAACAGCACAAAGCTTATCAAAAGGGTTATTAATGGGTGCTCGTGGGAACTCAGGTGTAATCCTTTCTCAACTATTCCGAGGTTTTGGGAAAGCCATCGAAAAAGAAAGTGAAATTGATGCAATTCAATTTGCTAATGCCTTCCAAGCAGGTGTAGATACTGCCTACAAAGCGGTAATGAAACCGGTTGAAGGAACAATTCTAACAGTGGCTCGTGAAGCAGCAGCAAAAGCGTTAGAAGTTGCACAAGAAGAAGCTAGCATTATTGCTGTAATGGAAGCAGTAGTGAGTGAAGGTAGAAACTCATTAAATCGCACACCAGAGCTTTTACCTGTATTAAAAGAAGTTGGAGTTGTCGATAGTGGTGGCCAAGGCTTACTATTCGTATATGAAGGATTCCTTGCATCTTTGAAAGGTGAAGCACTTCCAGAGAAAAATGATGCATCATTAGATGATTTAATCAGTGCTGAACATCACCGTGCACAAGATTTCATGAGTACTGAAGACATTGTATATGGCTATTGTACGGAAATCATGGTTCGATTTGAACAAGAAAAAGAACCTTTCGACGAGGCAAAATTCCGTGAAGAGTTGAATGTAATGGGTGACTCGTTACTAGTGGTTTCAGATGATGAGATCGCAAAAGTACATATTCACTCTGAAACACCGGGTGCTGTACTTGCTGCAGGTCAAAAATATGGTAGCTTGATCAAAATTAAAGTCGACAATATGCGTGAACAACATTCTGCGATTGTGAATGACCAACCGGGGTCAGCTGTTACTAGTGCTCCTAAGAAACAAGAAAAACATCCTTATGCAGTAGTAACAATTGCAATGGGTGAAGGAATCGCTGAATTACTACGTAGCATTGGTGCATCATATGTCATTGAAGGCGGACAAACAATGAATCCTTCAACAGAGGATATTGTAAAAGCTGTTAAAGACGTAAATGCTGAACGAGTATTAATTTTACCGAACAATAAAAATATTGTGATGGCGGCAGAACAAGCAGTTGAATTATTAGATATTGAAGCTGCGGTTGTTCCAACTAAAACAATTCCTCAAGGGATGGCAGCCATCTTAGCATTTAATCCTGAAGCATCAGTTCAAGAAAATGCAAAAGGAATGACTGAAGCATTTTCATATGTGAAAACTGGTCAAGTAACTTTTGCGGTACGTGATACAACAATTGACGGTGTAGAAATTCATAAGGATGACTACATGGCCTTAGCAGAAGGTAAAATCATTTTATCTACTGAGAAAATGTTAGATGCTGCTGAAAAAGTAATAACTGAATTAGCAGATCAGGATTCAGAAATTATTACAATCATCTATGGCCAAGATGCAACTCAGGAACAAGCAAATGAACTGGCAAGCTTTATCGAAGAGAATTATCCTGATGCAGAAGTTGAAGTTGTAGAAGGAAAACAATCTCTATATCCATTTATTTTATCAATTGAATAATTGAAGCTGTTTAGGGAACAAATTTCTCTCTAACTACAAAGCTGACTCTAAAGGTTGTGGAACTAAGCAATCTTTTGTAGTCAGCTTTTTGTATGTGAATCAGTTTATGAGGTAAGGAGTGGAGATCTATTTCAGGTTAATAACAGGTTCATGGGCTGAATTCTATTTATGTATTTATGTGAAAAATCTAATTTCTGAAAAAAGAAGTTTTCTGAAATATATATTTTTTGTGGAGTCTGAACCTTCGTGATAAACTAGGCTTAAAATAATAGATTTTATATTTAATAACAAATCGTTTCAGAGATTAATATAATTTTAGTAAGGAGGAGAGTAGGTTGAAATTTACTTCAGTATTTGACATCATCGGTCCAGTTATGATTGGACCCTCGTCTTCTCATACTGCTGGTGCAGCACGCATCGGGCGAGTGGCGAGAGATTTATTTGGCCGAAAACCTAAATGGGCGAAAATTTACCTTTATGGTTCTTTCGCTGAGACATATAAAGGGCATGGAACAGATGTGGCAATCGTCGGAGGATTGTTAGACTTTGATACATTTGACGAACGTATTAAAACGGCATTTGAACACGCAAAGAATGAAGGGTTAGAATTTGAAATCATTCCTGAAACAGCAAACAAAGAACATCCCAATACAGCACGTATTCTGATGGGCGATGAAAAGAACGAAATGTCGGTAGAGGGGATTTCTATCGGTGGTGGTAAAATTGAGATTAGCGAAGTGAATGGCTTTAAATTACGATTAACTGGTGGTATGCCTGCACTATTAGTCGTTCATGACGATCGAGCAGGGTGTATTGCCAATGTGGCTAATTGTTTAGCTATGCATAGTGTCAATATTGGTCATATGGAAGTTTCTAGAATTGAACGAGGTCAAACGGCATTAATGGTTATTGAGGTCGACCAAAATATCGATAATCGTATTTTACAACAAATTTCATTGATTCCTAATATCACGAAGGTATCGAAAATTAACAACTAAGGAGTGAGCTTTGTGGATGTATTATTTCATAATGTGAGACAACTAGTAGAACTTGCTGAAAAAGAAAATAAGCTCATTTCTGAAATTATGATTGAACAAGAAATCAATATGAGTGGTCGCTCTAAAGAAGAAATTTTTGCGCAAATGGATCGGAATTTAGTAGTCATGGAGCAAGCGGTGGAACGTGGTCTAAATGGCGTTCAATCTGTGTCTGGTCTAACTGGTGGTGATGCAGTGCTGTTACAGAACTACATTGCATCGGGTAAAAGTCTCTCAGGCGATTTATTATTAGACGCTGTTAGTAAAGCGGTTGCAACAAATGAAGTCAATGCGGCAATGGGAACAATTTGTGCCACTCCAACAGCTGGATCTGCTGGGGTAGTACCAGGAACGCTTTTTGCTGTTAAAAATAAACTAAACCCTACTCGTGAACAGATGATACGATTCCTATTTACATCAGGTGCTTTTGGCTTTGTAGTAGCAAATAATGCCTTTATCTCAGGTGCTGCAGGTGGTTGTCAGGCTGAAGTTGGTTCTGCAGCAGGTATGGCCGCAGCGGCAATCGTTGAAATGGCTGGAGGTACACCTGCACAATGTTCAGAAGCCTTTGCCATTACATTAAAAAATATGCTAGGGCTTGTTTGTGATCCGGTTGCAGGGCTTGTAGAAGTTCCTTGTGTAAAACGAAATGCAATGGGCGCTGCCAATGCAATGGTAGCAGCAGATATGGCACTTGCAGGAATCACTAGCCGAATTCCTTGTGATGAAGTAATTGGAGCAATGTTTAGAATTGGGCAATCCATGCACCCAAGTCTAAAAGAAACAGCGCGCGGAGGTCTTGCTGCTACACCTACAGGAAAAGCGCTTGCTGCTAAGATATTTGGAAGTGCAGTAAAAGTTGACTAATGTTTTAGAACCAATTACGACATTAAAAGGCATAGGAAAAGAAACGGCTGAGCATCTGAGCGAAATGGGTATTTATACAATCGAGGATCTCATTTTGACGTTCCCTTATCGTCATGAAGATTTTCGTTTGAAAGATTTAGCAGAAACACCACATAATGAAAAAGTTACGATTGAAGCAAGAATTGAAAGTGTTCCTACAGTACTTTATCTTGGAAGAAATAAATCTCGCATACAAGTAACCGTATTGGCTGGAAGTCATCTTGTGAAAGTTGTTTTCTTCAATCAAAACTATTTAAGAACGAAGCTAACACCAGGTGAGATTGTCACGGTTTCAGGAAAATGGGATCGCGGCCGGCAAGTGATTAATGGCTCCTCGATAAAATTTGGTCCAAAAACTGATAATGCTGATTTTGAACCTGTTTATAGCATAAAGGGATCTATCCATCAAAATAAATTTCGTAAATATATGCGCCAGGCTTTAGATCTACTTGAAGGTGAAATGAATGAAACCCTTCCAAGCCATTTAATCGAACAGTATCAATTACCAACGATTACGGATGCCTTGGAGGGTGTTCATTTCCCTACAGATGCCCAGCATGCAAAACAAGCTAGAAGACGTTTTGTTTATGAGGAATTATTACAATTTCAATTACGTATTCAAGCTTTGCGTAAGATTCGCAAAGAAAACGAACAGGGTATCGCTATTCAATATGATGTAAAAAAAGTACGTGAATTTATTAGTAGTATTTCTTTTGAACTGACAAATGCCCAAAAACGAGTAGTTAATGAGATTAGCAAAGATTTAAAAACACCTCAGCGCATGAATCGATTACTACAAGGTGATGTAGGATCAGGGAAAACGATCGTGGCTGCCATTGGTCTATATTCTGCAGTGACTGCGGGCTTCCAAGGGGCATTAATGGCACCTACAGAAATTTTAGCTGAACAGCATGCAGAATCCCTTAAGGAATGGTTTAATCCAATTGGAGTGAAAGTAGCGTTACTTTCCGGTTCGACCAAAACAAAAGAAAGAAGACTAATCTTAGAGCAATTACAAAATGGAGAAATCGATATTTTAATTGGAACGCATGCTCTTATTCAACCAGATGTTGTTTTTAAAAATCTAGGTTTTGTAATTACAGATGAGCAACATCGTTTTGGGGTAGAACAACGTAGAATCTTACGTGATAAAGGGATCAATCCAGATGTGCTCTTTATGACAGCAACACCAATTCCGAGAACACTAGCAATCACTGCCTTTGGCGAAATGGACGTTTCGATAATCGATGAATTACCAGCAGGACGGAAGCAAATTGAAACCCATTGGTTAAAGAAGGAACAGTTAAATTCAAGCATAACGAAAATGGAATCAGAGCTAAGACAAGGTAGACAAGCGTATGTTATTTGCCCGCTTATTGAGGAATCCGACAAATTAGATGTTCAAAATGCTGTGGAAGTTTATGAACAACTTGCAACGATTTTTAATGGTCGCTTTAAAGTAGGGCTAATGCATGGAAGACTTCATCCCGATGAAAAAGATGCAGTGATGCGCGATTTTTCTGAAGGTAAAATTCATGTATTGGTTTCGACAACAGTTGTTGAGGTAGGGGTAAACGTACCAAACGCAACATTTATGATGATCTATGATGCGGACCGTTTTGGACTAGCTCAGCTCCATCAATTACGCGGTCGTGTTGGACGTGGTCAACATCAATCCTATTGTGTTCTCTTGGCGGATCCTAAGTCAGAGGAAGGTAAAGAGCGTATGATGTCCATGACTCAGACTAATGATGGTTTTAAGCTTGCAGAGAAGGATTTAGAACTACGTGGACCTGGTGACTTCTTTGGGAAAAAGCAAAGTGGTTTACCGGATTTTAAAATGGCTGATTTAGTCCATGACTATCGAACACTTGAAGTTGCTAGGCAGGATGCAGCCAAACTCATTTATGATGAACAATTTTGGCAGGCTGAGGAATACTACTATCTTCGAAAAAGTATAGAAGAGTCTGGTGCTTTAAATGGGGAACGTATTGATTAAATCAAGCTCAAATTAATAAAACGGTTTTCGCATATGGTGGCGAAAATCGTTTTTTATTTACTCTTGCGTTCTTTTTTATAGAAATGTATACTGGTATTAGTACCAAGTGCTAAAAAATCTAGAAGTAGGTGACGATTGTTTTGAAACGTACAAAAAAAGAACGACAAGAACTACTAACTCAAACAATTATAGACAACCCTTTCGTCACTGATGAACAATTAGCTTCACAGTTTGGAGTGAGTGTTCAAACGATTCGTCTAGATCGCATGGAACTTTCTATACCGGAATTACGAGAACGTATTAAAGACGTTGCCGCTCAAAATTATGAAAATGAAGTTAAATCGTTACCTCTAGATGAGGTAATAGGTGAAATTATTGATATTGAATTAGATCAGCGAGCACTTTCGATATTTGATGTGAAAGATGAACACGTATTTCAACGTAATGGCATTGCCAGAGGACATCATTTATTTGCCCAGGCAAATTCTTTAGCTGTTGCTGTTATCAATGATGAACTAGCTTTAACGGTTAAGTCAAATGTCGTCTTTGTAAAACCTGTAAAAGCAGGTGATCGTGTGATAACGAAAGCAATCGTTCGTGAAAAGAATAACGAAAAAAATCGTACATATATAGATGTTGTATCAACAGTAAATAATGAAACAGTGTTTAAAGGTGAATTTGAAATGTACCACACGAAAGGTCTAGGTGACAAACATGAAGTTAGCAATTGATGGAATGGGGGGCGACAATGCACCAAAAGCAATCGTTGAAGGTGTGTTGCTTGCATTAGAAGAATTTCCAAACATCGAAATACAACTGTATGGAAGACAACAAGAATTACAGCCCTTTTTAAAAGAGCATGCTCGACTAGAAGTGGTTCATTGTGAAGAAGTAGTTGAAGGTAATGATGATCCAGCTCGTGCCGTACGTCGCAAAAAAGACTCATCAATGACAAAAGTCCTTGAAGCGGTCGAAGCAGGTCATGCAGATGCTGGTTTATCAGCTGGAAATACAGGTGCATTAATGGCGGGTGGTCTATTTAAAGTAGGTCGTATTGATGGTGTGGCTCGCCCTGCTTTAGCAACAACTTTGCCTACACTTGATGGTCAGGGATTCTTAATGCTTGATTTAGGGGCAAATGCTGATGCTAAACCAGAAAATCTCTTACAATATGCCATAATGGGCAATATTTATGCAAAAAAAGTGAGAGGCATCGACAATCCTCGAGTAGGATTATTAAATATTGGTACCGAAGATAAAAAGGGGAATGAATTAACAAAGCACGCTTTTACTTTGTTAAAAGAATCTAATATTAATTTCATAGGTAATGTAGAATCTCGTGATTTACTAGAAAATGTGGCTGATGTTGTAGTCACGGATGGCTTCACTGGAAATATGATTTTAAAATCTATTGAAGGTACTGCTGGCGCTATGATGAAGATGTTAAAAGAAGCGTTTATGTCATCTACTAAAACAAAAATTGGTGCCGTACTTATGAAAAATGAGTTGAAAGCATTAAAAGGTAAATTAGATTATTCAGAGCATGGTGGTGCTGCGTTGTTTGGTTTAAAAGCTCCTGTTATCAAAGCGCACGGCTCTTCAAATGCTAGAGCAATCTATAGTGCAATTCGCCAAGCGTCAATTATGGTAGAACATAATGTAACAGATGTAATTACCGAAACAATTGCACAAACTCAAAACCAAAGTAATGAACAATAAATCCGTTTACTAGAGGGGTTAAAGGGATAAATTGCGTTAGAAAAGGGGATTACAACATGACAAAAATAGCTTTTATTTTTCCGGGACAAGGCTCTCAACAAGTTGGTATGGGGCAAGAGTTCGTTCAAAATAATCAAGACAGTAAAGCAATCTATGATAAAGCAGATGAAGTATTACAATTTTCTTTATCAAACTTAATGTTAAATGGGCCTTCTGAAGAATTAACACTTACGTACAATGCGCAACCTGCTTTATTAACAACAGGTGTGATGATTGCTCAAAAGTTAATAGATGCTGGGGTTAAGCCAGATTATACAGCAGGTCACTCTCTAGGGGAATATAGTGCATTTGTAACTTCAGGTGCCCTTTCCTTTGAAGATGCAGTCTTAACGGTTCATAAACGTGGTTTATTTATGAATGAAGCTGTACCAGCTGGTGAAGGTGCAATGGCAGCTATTTTAGGCTTAGATGCAACAAGTCTTAAAGCTGTTTGTGATCAAATTACTGCTGAAGGCGACGTAGTACAGTTAGCTAACTTGAACTGCCCAGGTCAAATCGTTATTTCTGGTACGAAGGCAGGTGTTGAAAAAGCATCTGTAGCGGCTAAAGAAGCTGGTGCAAAAAGAGCAATTCCATTAGTAGTAAGTGGACCATTCCACTCTGAATTAATGCGTGATGCTGCTGTGAAACTACAAGAAGTAATTGATGCGATTGAAGTAAAAACTCCACACACGCCAATTATTAGTAATGTAGAGGCAGAACTTTTACAAGATCCACAATCAATTCGCAATGAAATGATCGAACAAGTATTCAGTCCAGTGCTATGGGAATCAGACGTTCGCAAATTACTTGACCTTGGTGTTACAACATTTATAGAATGTGGACCAGGAAAAGTGCTTTCTGGCTTAGTGAAAAAAGTAGACCGTTCTGTCAAAACATATTGTGTTTATGATGAAGCATCCTTACAAGAAGTGATCGAAGCGATTGGAGTGAATGCAATTGGGTAAGTTAGATGGAAAAACTGCTGTTGTAACAGGGGCATCACGTGGAATTGGACGAGCAGTTGCATTACAGCTTGCTAAAGAAGGTGCCAATGTGGTTGTCAATTTCAGCGGAAGTGAACAAAAGGCAGCACAAGTTGTTGAAGAAATTCAAGGCCTTGGTGCACAAGCAATTGCTGTTCAGGCCAATATCTCAGATAGTGAATCAGTTCAACAGTTAATGAATGCTAGCCTAGAACAGTTCGGCTCAATTGACATTTTAGTCAATAATGCAGGAATCACTCGTGATAATCTTCTTATGCGTATGAAAGAAGATGAATGGGATGATGTTATAAATACCAATTTAAAAGGTGTCTTTTTATGTACGAAAGTAGTCACTCGTCAAATGATGAAGCAACGTGCTGGACGTATCATTAACATCTCATCGATTGTTGGTGTTATGGGGAATGCAGGTCAAGCGAATTATGTTGCAGCCAAAGCGGGTGTCATTGGTCTAACGAAGACTGTTGCTCGCGAACTTGCTTCTCGTAATATATTAGTTAACGCTATTGCTCCAGGGTTCATTACAACTGAAATGACAGAAACTTTACCAGAAGACGTGAAAAGCTCAATGTTATCTCAAATACCATTAGCAAAACTTGGTCAGCCTGAGGATATTGCAAAAGCCGTTGTGTTTCTAGCATCAGATGATGCAAGTTATATGACAGGACAAACGTTGCATATCGACGGCGGAATGTATATGTAAAAATCTAGTTTGAACAAATCTTTGGCGAAACTATTATAGTAAATTATTATCAATCGCATAATAATTTGGTTATCACTCTTGGCAAACTTAAGATTTTAGTAAATACTATTTGAGGGGAGGTGACCGATTTGACTACAGTATTAGAACGTGTTACTAAAGTTGTCGTTGACCGTTTAGGTGTTGACGAAAGCGAAGTAAAAGCCGAAGCTTCATTCCGTGAAGATTTAGGTGCAGACTCATTAGACGTTGTTGAGTTAGTAATGGAACTTGAAGATGAGTTTGATATGGAAATTTCAGACGAAGATGCTGAAAAAATCGCAACTGTTGGCGACGCTATCAGTTACATTGAAGGTAAAATCAGCTAAATGATAAAGAGGCACAGTTTTAGCGTTCTTAATGAAAAGCGAAAACTTTGTGCCTCTTTTTATAATTATTTGTCGTATAATTAAAGAAAAGTTGAATTTATCATACTTTAAAAGGTAAACTATACCTTAGAATCTATTAGGAAGGCAGATTGTTCATGACAATAAGAAAAAAAGGTAATAATCAAAAAGTTGGAGTATTACCTGAAAAGGTAAGACATCAATTTGAATTTTTACAAGAGGAGTTAAATATTTATTTTCGTAACAAAAGCTTACTATATCAAGCTTTTACACATTCATCTTATGTGAATGAGCATCGTCGAAAATTATTTACCGACAATGAAAGACTAGAGTTTTTGGGAGACGCAGTACTTGAACTTTCTGTATCTAAATACCTTTTTGAAAGATACCCTCATATGAGTGAAGGAGAACTTACAAAGCTACGTGCTTCAATCGTTTGTGAACCATCACTTGTTATTTTTGCCAATGAATTAAACTTTGGTAAATATGTTCTTTTAGGAAAAGGTGAAGAGCTTACAGGTGGCCGTGAACGTCCTGCACTTTTAGCGGATTGCTTTGAATCATTTATTGGTGCTCTTTATTTAGATCAAGATTTAGAAACTGTTGTAGAATTTTTAGAACGAATTGTATTCCCAAAAGTAGAAGTCGGTGCTTTTTCGCATGTGATGGATTTCAAAAGTCAACTGCAAGAAATGGTTCAACAATCAAACAATGGTTCATTGCATTATGAAATTGTCGATGAAAAAGGACCAGCACATAACCGTACATTCGTTTCTCGCGTATTGTTAAATGACAAGGAATTAGGAATTGGACGCGGAAAATCGAAGAAAGAGGCTGAACAACAAGCTGCGCAAAATGCAATGGTGACATTGAATCAGTCTAGCCTTAAGGAGGAATAATATGTTCCTTAAACGACTTGAAGTAGTTGGCTTTAAATCGTTTGCTGATCGTATTGGTATAGATTTCGTTCCTGGTGTAACGGCAGTAGTTGGCCCAAATGGTAGTGGGAAAAGTAATGTGACGGATGCCATACGATGGGTATTAGGGGAACAATCCGCGAAATCACTACGTGGATCAAAGATGGAAGATGTAATTTTTGCTGGAAGTGAATCAAGAAAACCGCTCAATTTTGCAGAGGTAACGCTCGTCTTAGATAACGAAGACGAACAAGTGGCGATGCCTTTTTTAGAAATTAGCGTAACGAGACGTGTGTATCGTTCAGGTGATAGTGAATATTTGCTAAACAATCAGCAATGTCGCCTGAAGGATATTACGGACTTGTTCATGGATTCAGGGTTAGGAAAAGAAGCATTCTCAATTATTTCACAAGGGCGCGTAGATGAAATATTAAATAGCCGACCAGATGATCGAAGAACGATTTTTGAAGAAGCAGCCGGTGTTTTAAAATATAAGAATCGTAAGAAAAAAGCTGAGCATAAATTAGTCGAGACCGATGAAAATCTACATCGTGTTTTAGATATTTTACATGAATTAGATAGTCGTTTAGAGCCCTTGCAAATTCAAGCATCGAGCGCAAAAGATTATGTGCGTATGACAGAGGAACTAAGAGAATCTGACATTGCCCTAACTGTAAACGATTTAATCGTTCATGCAAATAACTTGAAACAAATAAATGAAGAATATCATCAACTGAAGACAACAGAACAACAACATGCTGCAAACATTGCGAAAGACGAAGCGAAGCTAGATACGATTCGTATGAAGTTAAAGGGAATTGATGATGTACTTGATACTGCTGGGGAGCAACTAGTGGAAGCTAGTTCTGAGGTTGAACGTTGGGAAGGCCGCAAAGCGCTCATGAAAGAAAAGCGCTCCAATGCAGAAAAGCAGTTAAATCAATTACAGCAATCTTTACGACTTGCCGAAGAAGAAGCACAGACTTTGGCAATTACTGAAGAAGAGAAAAAGTCTCAATTTTCCATTAAACAAAAGGAAGTACAAAAGCTTAAACAAGAAATAAAGCAATTAGATTTAACTTTAAATTCATCTGCTTCTGAAATTGAACAAGAAATTGATCAATCAAAAGATTTATATATTGATTTGCTAAATGAAGAAGCGACGATTAAAAATGAATTAAAGCATATTGAACAACAACTGACACAGCAACTTGAATCTGCGGAACGTATGAGTGACCGTTCAAGTGAAATGGTAAAAAAACTAGAAGAGGTTACTTCTGTTAAACTTGAACTTGAAGCGACTCTTCAGAAACTGGAAGCTCAGTTAAAAGAAAAACTTGAACAACATGAAATTGTTCAAATCCAATTAAACAAAACCGCCGCTACATTTGAAGAGAAGCAACAAATGCTATATAAAGCTTACCAACACCAGCAACAACTAAGAGCTCGAAAAGATACACTTGCAGAGCTTGAAGCTGATTTTTCTGGTTTCTTCCAAGGGGTTAAAGAAATACTATTAGCCCGTCAACGTGGAGAGCTATCTGGAATTGAAGGTGCCGTTGCGGAGTTAATTCAAGTAGACGGGAAGTATTCAAAAGCGATTGAGACAGCTTTAGGAGCTGCGTCACAACATATTGTAACGAATACGGAACAAGATGCCCAAAAAGCAATTGGATGGCTTAAAGCGAAGCGTGCTGGCCGAGCAACATTTTTACCTAAAACGGTTATGAAGTCTCGAAAGCTTATGTCGTCACAATTAGGAGTTGCAATTAATCATCCTGAATTTATAAGCCTTGCAGTTGATTTGGTTGAATTCGATGAATCAAATCAGACAATCGCAGAAAATTTATTAGGGAATGTACTAGTTGCTTCGAGTTTAGAAGGAGCTAGTCAAATCGCTAGAAGCTGTGGTTTTAGATACCGCGTCGTTACTTTAGATGGGGATATTGTAAATGCTGGTGGTTCTTTAACTGGGGGAGCATCGAAACAGCAATCTTCTTTATTTTCTCGTAAAGCAGAGCTTGAACAGCTAACAGTCAATCTTGATAAAATGGAAAAATCCATAGTACAAGCTGAAAAGGCCGTTGCTCAAGAAAAGTCAGAAGTGGCTACTTTACGTGAAAAGCTAGAGTCATTAAAGATTGAAGGCGAAGTATTGCGTAAGGAAGAAATTTCCCTACGTGCGCGATTATTAGAGATTGGAATGGAAGAAAAGAACTTAAAAGTCACAGTAAATGTTACTTCGAGCGAACAAACTTCCATGACGACTCGAAAAGCAACACTACTTCAACAAAAAGAAGATGCGACAAAACGATTAGAACAATTAAGAATAGAGCTTGAAGAAATTAATCAAAAAGTGGCTCATTTAAGTGAGTTAAAAACGAAAACTGAAAGTGAGAAGGATTCTTTAAGAGAAACTTCTGCTCAAAAACGTTCAGAGCTGGCGGTAGTTCAAGAGCAGTTAAGTCAGCTTCAAATTGCTACAGCAGAACTTGCACTACAACGTTCAAAAGCTACACAACAACTAACTTCACTTTCTCAAGAGATTAAGTGGATTGAAAATGAAGATGTCAACGGTCCTTCAGATGAGGAAATTGAAAAAACAGTTCTTGAATGGACGTCGAAGAAAGAAACACTAAGTGCAGATATACAAAAGAATCGTACTATGCGCTTTGAGCAACAGCAAGCATTGTCACAATTAGAGGAGCACTTGAAAGAGTTGCAACGAATTCATAAAGGCTTCTTAGAAAGCTTGAAAACAATCGAGGTAAAGGCGAGTCGTATTGAATTTGAAATGAATCGCCTGAACACGGTGCTTGAAGAACAGTACGAGCTTGATTTCGAAGATGCATGTGAACAAGCCATTGAAATCGAAGATGTGGACCAAGTGAGACGTAAAGTCAAGCTGTTAAAACAATCCATCGAAGAGCTTGGACCAGTCAATCTTACAGCAATTGATGAATATGAAAGAGTGTTAGAAAGACATACTTTCTTAACTGAGCAGCGAAATGACTTATTAGAAGCACAAGAGACTTTACATGAAGCAATTCGTGAAATGGACGAAGAAATGTCTCTAAGATTTAGAGAATCCTTCACCATGATTCAAACTCAGTTTAGACATGTATTCCGTGAACTATTTGGTGGTGGACAAGCAGATTTAGTATTACTAGATCCTGAGAAACTTCTCGAAACAGGGATTGAAATCGTCGCTCAACCTCCAGGTAAAAAACTTCAAAGTTTAAGTTTGTTATCAGGTGGAGAAAGAGCATTAACGGCAATCGCTTTATTGTTTGCCATTTTAAATACTCGTCCGGTTCCATTTGTTATTCTCGATGAAGTGGAAGCAGCATTGGATGAAGCAAATGTTCAACGTTATAGTGATTATTTAAAAAATCTAAGTAGCGAGACACAATTCATTGTTATCACGCACCGTAAAGGGACAATGGAAGGTGCCGATGTACTTTATGGTATTACAATGCAAGAATCTGGGGTATCCAAGCTTGTATCCGTAAAACTTGAAGAAGAAGCAGCGCTTAGTAGAGTATAAAAAGAGCAATAAATAGATAGCTTATCGCAAATAAGTTTTATGCGATAAGCTTTAGTTTCGTAATAGGACAAAGGAGCGATTAGTGAATGAGCTTTTTTAAACGACTAAAAGAAAAATTAACAGGTAGTACAGAAGAGGAAAAAGTACAACAAGAACAGATTGAAAATCTTGATGCAGAGCTAGATGAGATCGATAGCAAAGATGAACAACAAGTAGAAGTAAATTCAGAAGTTGAACAGCTACTTGAGGAAATTGACGAAGCTACTGAACAACAAGATGAATCTGAATTAGTCGACGAATTGCAGTCAACTGAAGAAGTTTTACCTGCTCCTGTTGAAGAGGTAAAGGAGAAAAAGCCATCTGCATGGTCGATTACACAAAAATTCAAAAATGGCTTAGCCAAAACACGTAACTCCTTTACATCTAAAGTCAATGATTTAGTAGCACGTTATCGCAAAGTAGATGAAGACTTCTTTGAGGAATTAGAAGAAGTATTACTTCAAGCCGATGTTGGGTTTGAAACGGTAATGGAGCTTATGGATAAATTACGTTTTGAAGTGCAACGTAAAAATATTAAAGATACAGAAGGCATCCAAGCAATTATTTCTGAAAAGCTTGTTGAAATTTATGAATCAGGTGAAGATGATATTGCAGAATTAAATATGCAACCTGATGGTGAGCTAACAGTCATCTTATTTGTTGGTGTGAACGGAGTTGGTAAAACAACAACAATCGGTAAATTGGCACATCGACTTACGAAAGAAGGAAAGTCTGTACTACTTGCAGCAGGTGATACATTCCGTGCTGGGGCAATTGATCAACTACAAGTATGGGGCGATCGAGTAGGTTGTGAAGTAATTAAGCAGTCTGAAGGTTCTGATCCAGCAGCGGTTATTTATGACGCAATTGCTGCAGCTAAAAAACGTGGAGCAGATGTATTAATCTGTGACACTGCAGGTCGACTACAAAACAAAGTCAACTTAATGAAAGAGCTAGAAAAAGTGCATCGTGTCATTTCTCGTGAAATTCCTAATGCACCACATGAAGTATTACTAGCACTTGATGCTACAACTGGTCAAAACGCGCTTGTTCAAGCACAAACCTTCAAAGAGGCAACAAACGTCTCAGGTATTGTGTTAACGAAATTAGACGGTACAGCTAAAGGTGGTATCGTTTTAGCGATACGTAATAAACTGCATATCCCTGTGAAATTTGTTGGACTAGGTGAAAAAATGGATGATCTTCAGCCATTCGATGCAGAACGCTATGTTTACGGCCTATTTGCAGAAGGCTTAGAAAAAGAATTAGGAAAAATGGAAGACTAGGTAAAACAAAAAACTATTTCAGTATTCGCGGTTAGGGGCGGTACTGGGATAGTTTTTTTGTTAGCCAGTAATACTACAATTTAGCCATAATAAGTTGGAGAAAATTGCTAATTTAATTACCATAAATTATCTACTTGACGATTTACAAACTTCATATTTGGACAAGGAGATTTCCTTGACACACCATTTGAAAACATATATGATACAGTAGAAAAAATATGATTGGAGAGATACTTAATGCTACTTGAAAAAACAACACGCATGAATTTTCTCTTCGACTTTTATCAAGCATTATTAACTGAAAAACAAAGAAGTTACATGGAACTTTATTACTTAGATGACCATTCTCTTGGAGAAATCGCAGAAAGCTATAAAGTTTCACGCCAGGCTGTATATGATAATATTCGTCGTACAGAGGCAATGCTTGAAGAATATGAAGATAAACTACGACTATTTGAAAAATTTGGTCAACGTCAAGAAATTCTTGGAAAATTATCTGAGGCCATTAAAGACGAAACTTCTACGATGGAAGACCGTCTTGCATTGGTTAATCAATTAAAAGAAACGGATTAGGAGGCTAAACATGGCATTTGAAGGGTTAGCAGAACGACTCCAAGGAACAATCCAAAAGATAAAGGGTAAAGGGTTAGTTACCGAACAAGACGTTAAAGCAATGATGCGAGAAGTACGTCTTGCATTAATTGAAGCAGACGTTAACTTAAAGGTTGTTAAAGAGTTTGTAAAAAAAGTAAGTGAACGAGCAGTCGGCACTGAAGTTATGAAAAGTTTAACTCCTGGTCAACAAGTTATTAAAATTGTTCAAGATGAGTTAACAAATCTAATGGGGGGCGAACAAAGCCCTATTAAATTTAATACGAAACCACCAACTGTTATTATGATGGTTGGGTTACAAGGTGCTGGTAAAACAACAACTACTGGTAAATTAGCAAATGTGTTACGTAAAAAGTATAATCGTAAGCCTTTACTAGTTGCTGCAGATATTTATCGTCCAGCCGCTATTCAACAGCTCGAAACATTAGGAAAACAACTTTCAATTCCTGTCTTTTCATTAGGAAATCAAGTTTCTCCGGTTGAAATTGCTCGACAAGCAATCGAACAAGCAAAAGAAGAACACCATGATGTTGTGATTATCGATACAGCAGGTCGTCTGCATATCGACGAAGAACTAATGGATGAGCTGAAAAATATTAAGGCGTTAAAAGAGCCAGACGAAGTATTTTTAGTTGTTGATGCCATGACAGGGCAAGATGCAGTAAATGTTGCCCAAAGCTTCAACGAAACAATCGGTATTACGGGTGTTGTATTAACAAAATTAGATGGTGATACTCGTGGTGGTGCGGCATTATCTATCCGTGCAGTTACTGAAAAACCGATTAAATTTGTCGGGATGGGTGAAAAAATGGATGCCCTTGAACCATTCCACCCAGAACGTATGGCATCTCGTATTTTAGGTATGGGTGATGTCCTTTCACTAATTGAAAAAGCTCAAGCAAATGTCGATATGGAAAAAGCAAAAGAGCTTGAACAAAAATTCATGTCTCAAAGCTTTACGCTCGATGATTTTGTGGAACAGCTTCAAGCTGTGAAAAAAATGGGTCCACTTGAAGATATGCTGAAAATGTTACCAGGTGCTAACAAAATTAAAGGCCTTGATAATGTAAAGGTGGACGAAAAGCAAATGGGACGAGTGGAGGCAATTATTTATTCCATGACGCCTGCTGAAAAAACACATCCAGAAATTATGAATGCAAGTCGTAAAAAGCGTATTGCACAAGGTTCTGGTACATCTGTACAAGAAGTAAACAGATTACTTAAGCAATTCGAAGATATGAAAAAAATGATGAAGCAAATGACAGGTATGACCCAAGGAAAAGGGAAGAAAAAATTAAAATTACCTGGCCTAGATTCATTGTTTAAATAAAAAAAATTTGCTAAAATAATAGGTGTTAAGAAAAAACACTTTACAAACCAAATCAAACTTGATAATATACTATCTTGTGTGAAACTTATTCGGAGGTGCAATAAAAATGGCAGTTAAAATTCGTTTAAAACGTATGGGAGCTAACAAATCTCCTTTCTATCGTATCGTAGTTGCTGATTCTCGTTCTCCACGTGACGGACGTCAAATCGAAACAGTTGGTACTTACAACCCACTAACTACACCAGCTACAGTTAACATCGATGAAGAGAAAGCTCTTAAATGGTTAGCTGATGGAGCAAAACCATCTGATACTGTACGTAACCTGTTCTCAGAACAAGGTATCATGGAAAAATTCCACAACTTAAAATTCAGTAAATAATTCTAGAGGTGACAAGCGATGCAGAAGCTGATTGAAACAATCGTAAAACCGTTAGTCGATTTTCCAGAAGAAGTTCGTGTAGAAACGGACGAGAATTCAAGTCGAATTGTTTATAAACTTTTTGTTCATCCAGAAGATCGAGGAAAAGTAATAGGCAAGCAAGGTCGTGTTGCAAAGGCAATTCGTACAATTGTTTATTCAGCTGCTGGCAGTCATCACAAGAAAAAGACCTACGTCGATATATTGGATTAAAAGTTGAGCGCGTTCGTTCAACCGCGACAAGCACTGGAAACTTCTGATGCGCATGCTTGCATGCACGGAAGAAGTTGAAGTGACCTCGAGCGGTTAACGCGCGAAACTAGATATAAGTTGAGAACGACTATAAGCTCCAACTACTGGAGCTAAAAAGAAGGGAAGCTTACAATAGCTATCCCTTCTTTTTTTTAAGCTTTTTTAGTATGATAATGTCGATATAAGGAACAGTATATTTAACTTAAGGTGGTTTAAATAAATGGAATGGTTTAATGTAGGAAGAATCGTCAATACACATGGAATACGTGGAGAGGTACGTATCCTTTCCTCAACGGATTTTGAAGATGTACGTTTTGCTGTAGGGAGCAAATTAGCTGTTTTCAAAAAAGATGATAATAAACCGATATGGGTAACAGTAGAGAGTGCGCGCCGACATAAAAATTTTATCTTATTAACTTTTGAGGGCTACTATAACATCAATTTAGTTGAGCCTTTTAAAGAAGGGCTCTTAAAAGTGACGAAAGACCAATTAGATGAAGATGAATTAGAAGAAAATGAATACTATTACTTTGAAATTATTGGTTGTGAAGTACTTTCTGAGGAAGGCGAAAGCATCGGAACAGTTACGGAGATTTTAGAAACAGGTGCCAATGATGTATGGGAAGTAAAAGCACCAAACGGTAAAAAACATTATATCCCGTACATTGAGGATGTTGTAAAAGAAATCGACGTAGAAGAAAAGAAAATCACGATTCACGTAATGGAAGGTTTATTGTAATGAATATTCATGTTTTAAGTTTATTTCCAGAAATGTTTAAAGGGGTTTTCGGTTCCTCGATTTTAAAGAAGGCGCAAGAAAAAGAAGCCGTTTCATTAGCTGTAACGGATATCCGAGAATTCAGTAACAATAAGCATAAACAAGTCGATGATTACCCATATGGTGGCGGTGCTGGAATGGTTCTGAAGCCAGAGCCGATGTTCCAAGCGGTAGAAGCCATTACAGAAGGTCGAAATCCTCGAATAATACTTATGTGCCCACAAGGTGAGCGTTTTACTCAGAAGAAAGCAGAAGAACTTGCGAAAGAAGAGGATCTTGTTTTCTTATGCGGGCATTACGAAGGATATGATGAGCGAATTCGCCAGTTTCTTGTAACCGATGAAATTTCGATTGGGGACTTTGTTTTAACAGGTGGAGAACTACCTGCTATGACGGTAATTGATGCTGTTGTGCGTCTACTCCCTGGTGTATTGGGGCAACAAGATTCGCATATTCATGATTCTTTTTCAACGGGATTATTGGAGCACCCCCATTACACACGCCCTGCTGACTTTAGAGGGATGAAAGTGCCAGATGTATTATTATCAGGGAACCATGCAAATATCGATAAATGGCGTGAACAGGAGTCGCTTAAACGGACATTTGAGAGACGACCAGATCTTCTAGAGGAAATGGAGCTAACACTAGAACAAAAGGCATTTATTGAAAGCCTAAAGTCTAAATAAAGCTATTTTATGTAGATTGATGCTGTATTGCTTTATTGTTCTATTCATTTTAATCAAAAACAGACAAGTTCATTTAAGTATCAATATAATACTTGCAAACAATAAAATAAGTATGGTATCATTCATTTTGTGCTTCTATGTGAAGTGCTGAATTACGGTGTTCCGCTGAGTCCGATTAGAAGACTGTAAGAGCATCTGTCTAAGGAGAGAAAATATATGTCAAACATTATTGCAGAAATTACTAAAGAACAACTTCGTTCTGATCTACCAACTTTCCGTCCTGGTGACACTGTTCGCCTACACGTTAAAGTTGTAGAGGGTACTCGTGAACGTATCCAATTATTCGAAGGTGTTGTTATTAAACGTCGTGGTGGCGGAATTAGCGAAACTTTCACAGTTCGTAAAATTTCTTACGGTGTTGGTGTTGAACGTACATTCCCTGTACACACTCCAAAAATCACTAAATTAGAAGTTATCCGTCGTGGTAAAGTACGTCGTGCTAAACTTTACTACCTACGTAACCTACGTGGTAAAGCAGCTCGTATTAAAGAAATCCGATAATAACTTTTTGAAAGGGGGCTTGATTTGCAAGCTCCCTTTCTTATTAATAAAAAACATAAGAAACATACACTCTAATACCAATAGAGTTGGATAAATACATGAGTTTTCAAACTTGTATACATAATCTTTTTACAATAAAATGAGGTTAGATAGGGAGGAATCTTCCGTGGAGAAAACAAAAAAAGAAAAAAATGAACTTTGGGAATGGATAAAAGCATTACTGATTGCATTTGTCATTGCAGTAGTTATTCGTTATGTACTGTTTACTCCCATTGTCGTTGATGGGGAATCTATGATGCCAACCTTGAATGATGGCGATCGTATGATTGTAAATAAAATTGGCTATAAAATTGGAGGACCAGATCGCTTTGATATTGTTGTTTTCCATGCTCCAGAAGGAAAAGATTACATTAAACGTGTTATTGGTCTACCAGGTGATACAATCGAATACAAGGACGATCAGCTTTACATAAATGGAAAAGCCTATGATGAGCCCTACTTAGATAAGTATAAATCAGAGTTAACAGAGGGTACACTTACACAAGATTTCACTTTGCAAGAATTGGATCCATCACTTGACGTCATTCCAGAAGGGTATGTTTTTGTTATGGGGGATAATCGTCGCTATAGTAAAGATAGTCGCCATATCGGCATCATTAGCGAGGATAAGATTATTGGAACTACAAGCGTAGTCTTTTGGCCACTCAATGAGATGCAAATTGTAGAATAATACGTAAGAATGAAGGAGGTTCTCTGTAATCTCCTTTTCTTTTTGCTAGAGAATCTTACACTTTTAGTGGTACATAACTATTAACAAAATAAACGAATAACATGAACTTTAATGTGCGAAAGCTAATGGTAATCATAAAGGCATAGTCGTTCATGTTTTTAATAACAGATACATAAAGGAGGAAGTTTTCAACATGACAATTCAATGGTTTCCAGGACATATGGCAAAGGCGAGAAGAGAAGTTCAAGAAAAATTAAAATTAGTTGATATCATTTTTGAACTAATTGATGCTAGGTTGCCACTTTCATCAAGAAATCCAATGATTGATCAGGTGATTAATCAAAAGCCTCGTCTACTAATATTAAATAAAGCTGATATGGCAGATGAATCAGAAACAAATAAATGGGTGCAATACTTTGCGAATCAAGGACATACAGCTGTAGCCATAAATTCATTAGAAGGAAAAGGGTTACAAAAGGTAACAAAAGCAGCGCAAGAAATATTAGCAGCAAAGTGGGAAAGAATGAAGGCGAGAGGAATGAAGCCTCGAGCAATTCGTGCAATGATTGTAGGTATCCCAAACGTGGGTAAGTCCACTTTAATCAATCGACTAGCGAAAAAAAATATTGCGAAAACTGGGAACATGCCTGGGGTAACGAAGTCTCAGCAATGGATTAAAGTAGGGAAAGATATCGAACTGTTAGATACACCCGGGATTCTTTGGCCAAAATTTGAGGACCAAGAAGTAGGATTAAAATTAGCGTTAACAGGTGCTATTAAGGATACCATCATTAATATGGAAGATTTAGCAGTGTATGGACTACAATTTCTTTCAATCCACTACCCAAATCGAATGGAAGAACGTTACGGATTAACAGCAATCCATGAGCAATTAGTCGACACCTTTGACCATATCGGAAAACGTCGAAAAGTATTTGGACAAGGTGGAGAAATTGATTACGACCAAGTTGCTGAAATTATCGTTCGAGATATCCGTAACCTGCACTTTGGCAGATTAACTTTTGACATTGTGGATGAACAATTAGAAAAAGAAGCGTTAGCAGAAAATTAAGGTATTTCTTTGTAAGGTGGAGATGATTCTCCACCTTTTTTTATGCTGGCATATCAGTTGGCGTTGGTGTCGCATAGCCTTGTTCGTAGTTTGAATCAATAGCTTCTCGGATCTCTTTTAAAGTCTTTCCTTCTTGAGCCATTTGAATCGAGGTTACTGCAATTTCTAGACAGACTAGGCAACGTGTCCCGTGATCATCCCACAAGATGGAACCATCTTCTCGTTTTTCAGCAACAAAACAATTTAAGTTACTGCGATGTCCAACGGATTCTCCGCATCCACAGTAGCAAGGAATCCATTGCAAAATATCTGTAGCCTTTCCAGCAGCCGCATAAACAAGACGAATATTCTCATGCTGTCCATCTAAAAACTTCGGAAGCATATCGGCTGATGCTGTTAATTCTTGAATATCAGAAGAAGTATGAGCCGCTGAACCATGGTCAGAATGATTGTCACTTACAGTATCAAGTGCATTTTCTTGTGTATCACTAGCTTTACTACTTTGAGAATGTTCCTCTTCGTGATGTTCATCCTTTGAAGCATTTCCACAAGCAGTCAAAACAAGGAGTAAGCACGCAAAAAGGGGCAGAAGTTTTTTCATAATATTTCCTCCATTCATTCCCCATCATTATAGACCGAAATTGCCCAAACGAACAAGGAACTGTGTTAACTTAGTAGTAGAGAAAAATAGCACTCAAACTGAAATGGTAAACATGGGGAATTTTGGATAGAAAGCCGAGGATATTTTGAGAAATGAATTGCGTTTTAAGAAGGTTGAAAGGATAGAAGAGTCCGTGAGCGGTTGAAGAGAGAGGTTCTCTAAGCCGTTATGAGCAGGCGGAGCTGTTGGAAGGTAGAAGAGAAGGGTTGTCAAAGCCGTTATGAGCAGGCGGAGCTGTTGAAAGGTAGAAGAGAAGGGTTGTCAAAGCCGTTATGAGCAGGCGGAGCTGTTGAAAGGTAGAAGAGAAGGGTTGTCAAAGCCGTTATGAGCAGGCGGAGCCCTTGAAAGGTAGAAGAGAGAGGTTGTCTGAGCCGTTATGAGCAGGTAGAGGCCTTGAAAGGTAGAAGAGAAGGGTTGTCAAAGCCGTTTCGAGCAGGCGGAGCCCTTGAAAGGTAGAAGAGAAAGGTTATCTGAGCCGTTATGAGCAGGTAGAGGCCTTGAAAGGTAGAAGAGAAGGGTTGTCAAAGCCGTTATGAGCAGGCGGAGCCCTTCAAAGGTAGAAGAGAAGAGTTCTCTATGACGTTTCAAGCGAGGAGAGCCCTAGAACGGTAGAAGAGAAGAGTTCTCTATGACGTTTCAAGCGAGGAGAGCCCTAGAACGGTAGAAGAGAGAGGTTCTCAAAGCCGTTATGAACAGGCGAAGCCCTTGAATGGTAGAAGAGAACGATTCTCAAAGCCGTTATGAGCGAGGAGAGCGCTAGAAAGGTAGAAGAGAGAGGTAGTCTGAGCCGTTATGAGCAGGCGTAGCTGTTGAAAGGTAGAAGAGAAGGGTTGTCAAAGCCGTTATGAGCAGGCGGAGCCCTTCAAAGGTAGAAGAGAAGAGTTCTCTATGACGTTTCAAGCGAGGAGAGCCCTAGAACGGTAGAAGAGAGAGGTTCTCAAAGCCGTTATGAACAGGTAGATGCTTTGAAAGGTAGAAGAGAAGAGTTCTCAAAGACGTTTCAAGCGAGGAGAGCCCTAGAAAGGTAGAAGAGAGAGGTAGTCTGAGCCGTTATGAGCAGGCGTAGCTGTTGAAAGGTAGAAGAGAAGGGTTGTCAAAGACGTTATGAGCAGGCGGAGCCCTTCAAAGGTAGAAGAGAAGAGTTCTCTAAGACGTTTCAAGCGAGGAGAGCCCTAGAACGGTAGAAGAGAGAGCTTCTCAATGCCGTTATGAACAGGCGAAGCCCTTGAATGGTAGAAGAGAACATTTCTCAAAGCCGTTACGAGCAATCAGAGCCCGTGAACCATAAAAAGCAAAGAATTCACTAAACTGCCTTAATAAGAAAATCAATCTTTGAAATACGAGAAAAATGCCGATATATAATGAAAGATAATTTAGGGAAGTGTCATACATATGTTAAAAACAATTAAAGATATTACAACCGCTTTAAACGGTGCACATAAGTACGAATCTTGGATGAAGGATATAGAAAATGATGAACGTGCTGGTGTTCAAAAGGCTTGGAAGCAATGGAACAATCGCATGGAAAAAGAAAAGAAAAAACTCGAGGACCATGAAAGTAAGGTTGAATTTGATAGAAGTTTTTTATCCTCTCCAGAGGAATTTATAGCCGGGGTAGATGAAGCTGGGAGGGGTCCATTGGCAGGACCTGTTGTAACGGCGGCAGTCATTTTACCAAGTAATTGTGAAAAGTTCATAGGGATCAATGACTCAAAGCAACTACCAAAAAAAGCTAGAGATGAATTTGCAAAAATTATTAAAGAACATGCATTAGCTTATTCCATTCACTTTCAAAGCGCACAAGTAATCGATGAAGTTAACATATACGAGGCAACAAAACAATCGATGAAAAATAGTGTTGAAAGTTTAGCAATCTGTCCGAATTTCTGTATTGTGGACGCGATGACACTACCAATTGATATTCCTCAAAGTTCCATTATTAAAGGGGATGCAAAAAGCTTATGTATTGCGGCTGCATCGATTTTAGCGAAAAATGCGCGGGATGAGTATATGGAACAGCTCCATGAAAAGTATCCTGTCTATGGATTCGACCAAAACGCTGGATATGGCACAAAACAGCATTTAGAAGCACTTGAACAATATGGCTATATGGAGGAACACCGTAAAAGTTTTGAACCGATTAAATCGATGGTTAAAGTGAAGGAGCATGTATCTGTATGACATCTACATCTTTTAACCCAATACAAATACAGCAAACGAACTTAGAGCAAACACAACCATTAGCATTAAAGCAAGGACAAGTGTTTCATGGGACGATAAAAAAACTTTACCCGGATCAAATGGCAGAAATTCAGGTTGGTCAGAACAAATTATTTGCTAAGCTTGAAACCCCTTTGAAGGCCTTTGATTCGCACTTTTTCCAAGTTACAAATATGAACCCTCAAGCAGAGGTGAAAGTTGTATCTGGGCCCATACAGCAATCTCAAACGACGACCCAACAGCTAAATCAGTTACTAGATACGATGAACTTGCCAAAAACACAAGAAATGCAGCAAGTACTGACTCATTTTGTAAAGAATCAACTTCCACTTTCAAAGGAGACTTTATTACAAGCTGAAAATTGGATGAAAAACTTACCTGAATCCGTAACAAAGGAAGTAGCGTTACAAAGCATTCAAAAAATGATAGAGCTAAAAATGCCATTTACGAATGAGGTGTTTAAAGGTCTATTGTTTGGATCTAAAGTCAATGGGATGTCATCGGCGATATCAAATTTAACTACTTTACTGTCACAGGATACTAGTGTTGATGGTTCACTGAAATCAAATATTCTTGAACAATTACGGATGATTTCAAAACCACTTGCAAGTGAAACAGGTGGAGTGATTTTAGCAAAAGCAGTAGAAATCTTATTCAATCAATCAGAATCGGCTACTGTAAAATCTCAAGTACTTCAGTTATTAAAGGATGCTGAGATCATACCTAAAGGTGCAACAGTGGAGAATTGGTTAACTCATAGTTTTAAGCAACATCAAAATGCTTCGAAAGAGTCGACACGACAACCCGTTAGCCAACTTCTTCAAAATGTAATGACATCAAAACCGTCAGATGCACAACAAGTCATTAAACAACTTCAAACATGGTTAAGTAATCAGGAGTCCATCCCTCAAGAGCAAAAAGCGCAATTACAACAGCTAGTTAGTCGATTTGAAACATTACCAAAAAGTGCAGCTAGTTTGGAGTTGTTTGCAAAGCAATTACATCAGCAACTCGTAAAAGGAGTTACAAGTCAACTCACTCTAGAATCTACTAGTATCCAAGTGAATACTTCAAATAAAGAACAATTACTCGCATTGCTAAAGCCTGATACGGGAAATAGTCAATTGGTTCAATCTACACTATCAAATTTATTAAAAATAGCTGAGCAATCAAATTCTATTACCGCTCAGAGTATGCAGTTGCAAGCAGAGACGGAAGTTTTATCATCTCTTGAAGGGAAAATGATGGGAGAGGCAATTAAGACCGTTATAAAAAGTTTAGGTATGAGCTATGAGGCCGCTCTAAATAGTAAATTTTCAGATGTTCAGGAGCTTGCCCAATCGTTAAAACCACAATTACTTTTACTTAGTCAAGACCCTCAAAGTTCAGCTGCTGTAAAAGAGGCAGCAGATAATATCTTATCAAGACTAAATGGGATGCAGTTAACATCTGGAGAAAATGGGCCTCAGCATCAATTGGTCATGCAAATACCTTTACAATTCCTAGGGAAACAAACGGAAGCAACCGTACAATGGAACGGCCGTATGAAAAAAAATGGGAAAATTGATGCCAATTATGCACGAATCTTATTTTATTTAGACATGGAAGCACTTGAAGAAACGATGGTGGATATGCAGGTCCAAAATCGAATTATTACTATTAATGTGTACAATAATCAACCACAACTCGAAGAATTCGCAGAACCATTGAAAGAGACCTTAAAGAATGGTTTATTAAGTAAAAACTATCAACTATCAGGCTTGTTTGTGAAACCTTTTGAAAATACAACTGCTCCTCAAGTGACAATGAAACAAAATACAGAATCCAAAATATCGAGTGGAGTGGATATTCGCATATGAATGAAAAAAGGTATGTTAGAAAAGAAGCGATCGCATTATCTTACACTCCGGATAAGAACAATAGCCCTACTGTCATTGCTAAAGGAAAGGGAAAAGTAGCAGACAATATCTTAGAAAAAGCAGCATTAAATGATATACCTGTATATGAAGATCGTAACCTTGTTGAACTCTTAGGTAATTTAGATTTAAATGAAGCGATTCCAGAGGAGTTGTACGAAGCTGTTGCAGAAGTATTTGCTTTCATCTATCGACTAGATAGGAATTATGAATCTAAAACAAAATAAATCTACTGAAAACTATAGACTACGCTACAAAAAGTAGATAATATTGTAATAAAATATCTATATTTTATACAAATAATACAAATATAGACTTTGTCAGAATATTTGTATAGAATGGGGTATGTTAAGAAAATAATTCCAAAGTGTTGATTGGAGGATGTATCATGAATATCCATGAGTATCAAGGGAAAGAAATCCTAAGAAAATATGGAGTAACAGTTCCAAATGGAAAAGTTGCATTTTCACCAGAGGAGGCTGTAAAGGTTGCAAAAGAACTAGGTTCTAATGTAATCGTTGTCAAAGCTCAAATCCATGCTGGTGGACGTGGTAAAGCAGGGGGTGTAAAAATCGCGAAGAATTTGGAGGAAGTCCGAACTTACGCGAAAGAGTTATTAGGAAAAGTCTTAGTAACTCATCAAACTGGTCCTGAAGGTAAAGAAGTGAAACGACTTTACATAGAAGAAGGCTCAGACATTAAAAAAGAGTACTACTTAAGCTTTGTATTAGATAGAGCTACTTCTCGAGTTACTTTAATGGGCTCTGAAGAAGGTGGAATGGATATCGAAGAAGTGGCAGAACACTCGCCGGAAAAAATCTTCAAAGAAGTGATTGATCCTGTTACAGGATTACTTGCATTCCAAGCACGCCGAATGGCATTTAATATGAATATTCCAGCAAAACTTGTAAACAAAGCAGTTAAGTTGATGCTAGGATTATATGAAGCATTTGTTGAAAAGGATACTTCAATCTTAGAGATTAACCCATTGGTTGTAACAGGTAACGACGAAGTAGTAGCTCTTGATGCGAAATTTAACTTCGATGGAAATGGTTTATATCGTCATAAAGATATCGTTGAATTAAGAGATTTCGATGAAGAAGATCCAAAAGAAATCGAAGCTTCTAAATATGACCTTAGCTATATTTCATTAGATGGAAATATTGGTTGTATGGTTAACGGAGCAGGTCTTGCAATGGCTACGATGGATACAATTAGTTATTACGGTGGTAGTCCGGCAAACTTCCTTGACGTTGGGGGCGGTGCGACTGCTGAAAAAGTAACTGAAGCATTTAAAATTATCTTATCAGATCCGAATGTAAAAGGAATCTTCGTAAATATCTTTGGCGGTATCATGAAATGTGATGTTATTGCGAATGGAGTAATTACAGCAGCGAAGGAAGTGGGATTATCTGTTCCTTTAGTTGTGCGTTTAGAGGGTACGAACGTTGAACTTGGTAAAGAACTTTTAAATGCATCTGGTCTTAATATTGTAGCGGCCGACTCAATGGCGGATGGTGCAGAAAAAATTGTTGAGCTCGTAGGTTAAGGAGGCAGGAGAATTCATGAGTGTTTTTATTAATGCAGATACAAAAGTAATTGTTCAAGGTATAACTGGAGAAACAGCGCTTTTCCATACAAAACAAATGCTTGAATACGGAACAAAAATTGTGGCAGGGGTAACACCAGGTAAAGGTGGACAAGTCATTGAAGGTGTGCCTGTTTTTAACACTGTAGAGGAAGCAGTTAAAGAAACAGGAGCAAACGTTTCTGTTATTTATGTTCCAGCACCTTTTGCAGCAGATGCTATTATGGAAGCAGTTGATGCTGAGTTAGATTTAACAATTTGTATTACAGAACATATCCCAGTACTTGATATGGTTAAAGTAAAACGCTATATGGAAGGTAAGAAAACGCGTTTGGTTGGACCAAACTGTCCTGGTGTCATTACTTCTGATGAATGTAAAATTGGAATTATGCCTGGATACATTCATACAAAAGGTCATGTTGGAGTTGTATCTCGTTCAGGAACTTTAACATATGAAGCGGTGCATCAATTAACACAAGCAGGTATTGGTCAATCAACAGCTGTAGGGATTGGTGGAGACCCAGTAAATGGTACAAACTTCATTGATGTCTTAAAAGAGTTTAATAATGATCCAGAGACACTAGCTGTTGTAATGATTGGTGAAATCGGTGGTACTGCAGAAGAAGAAGCTGCTGAATGGATTAAGGCGAATATGACAAAACCAGTTGTAGGCTTTATTGGTGGTCAAACAGCACCTCCTGGTAAACGTATGGGACATGCTGGTGCCATTATTTCAGGTGGTAAGGGGACAGCAAAAGAAAAAATCAAAGCTATGAATGAGGCGGGGATTGAAGTCGCTCCTACTCCTTCTGTAATTGGTGAAACATTAATTAAAGTCATCAAGGAAAAAGGCTTGTACGAAGAATGTAAAACACATTAAAAATGAAGGGTGTAGCAAATTTAATTGCTTCACCCTTTCCTTATATTTATTGAGGCACCTCCCACGTGTACGTCAGGTCCTTCTAGCGTTTTTCGGGGCTGTACGTGGCATACCGCTTTTCTTATTGTCCAGTTGCAATGGCTTGCCCTCGAGACGTTTCGGTACCCTCCCACGTGTGCAAGCACACTCGTCGGGTCCCTCCAGCGCTTGTCGGTGCTTAATCGGGCGCCTTCGCTTTTCGAGATGTCTAGCTGCAGGTGCTAGCTCCTCGACAACTTCGGAATCGCCTGCAAGGACAAAAAGCGTCCTTTTGTCGATTCCTCCAGTTGTTGTCGGAGCTGAGCGAGCACCTTCCGCTTTTCGAGATGTCTAGCTGCGGCGGCTAGCTCCATTGAAACTTCGACTTCCTCCCACGCATGCAAGCATGCTTGTCGAAAGTCTCCAGTTTCTTCGGAGCTGAACGAGCCGCCTTCGCTTTTCTTGATCCAGCTGCGGCGCCCAGCCCCTCGAGGTCGCTTCGGTACCCTCCCACGTGTGCAAGCACACTCGTCGGGTCCCTCCAGCGCTTGTCGGGGCTTAATCGGGCGCCTTCGCTTTTCGTAGTTTCTTCTATTAAAAAGGAGTGATATTTTGATTAGTTTACAGGAGATCCTCTCTTTCCATTATGTTTATCCTCTTCCTCTTCATAAATTCCGTATTTTGATGAATTCTATCGAATCGACACAAAATTTAATTAAGACTAAACCTACAGAATTAGCTAAAATTCTGTCAATTTCGACAAATAATGCAGAAAAGATTTTAATGAATTATAAAAAGGTAATGGAAATTAATATTTTGGATGTTTTGAATGCTTCAAATGTAAAAGTGATTCCATTTAATAGTAAATTATATCCATCAAGCTTACATGACTTATTAGATCCTCCAACAGTTCTTTATGCAAAGGGGGATACTTCGTTGCTTCAGCATCCTAAAAAAGTTGCTATTATTGGTTCAAGAAAAGCGACAAATTATTCTCGCTTAGCAATGGACTATATTGTCCCACCCCTTATTGAAAATGAAATTGTGATTGTCAGTGGGCTTGCAAAGGGAGCAGACAGCTTAGCACATAAGGCTACCATTCATTACGGAGGAAAAACGATTGCTGTACTAGGACATGGATTTTCGCATATATATCCGAAAGAAAATAAATCTCTGTCTTGCGAAATCGAACAAAATCATTTACTTTTAACAGAATATCCTCCATATGTTGGGGTCCAGAAATGGCATTTTCCCATGAGAAATCGTATTATTAGCGGTATCAGTGATGCAATTGTTGTGACTGAAGCTGCTCTAAAGAGCGGGACTCTCATTACAACAGAGTATGCCTTAGAGCATGGTAAAGATATTTTTGTAGTTCCTGGTCCTATTCATGAAGAACAGTCAAAAGGTACTAATAGCCTACTTCGAGAAGGGGCTATACCAATTTGGAATGGGCATCAAATCATAGAGGAATTGAATTGTTTTGAAGGTAAATATTGAAAAAAAGTTGCATTCTTATAAAAACTGTTATACATTTTGCAACAGATACAATTTTTAGGTTACCATTGCGTATGACGCATTCAAGATAAATAACCTCTACAAGGGGGAAGAAATATAGATGGCAGATTATTTAGTGATAGTAGAATCACCAGCGAAAGCAAAGACAATAGAAAGATATTTAGGTAAGAAATACAAAGTTAAAGCCTCCATTGGTCATGTTATTGATTTACCAAAAAGTCAAACAGCTATTGATACAGAGAATAATTATAAACCAAAATACATTACAATTCGTGGTAAGGGGCCTATACTTCAAGAGTTAAAATCAGCGGCAAAAAAAGCTAAGAAAGTCTATCTCGCGGCCGATCCCGATCGCGAAGGGGAAGCAATTGCATGGCATTTAGCACAGGCATTGAATATTGATTTAGCTTCGGATTGTCGTGTAGTTTTTAATGAAATCACGAAAGACGCAATTTTAGAATCCTTTAAACATCCACGACCGATTAATATGGATTTAGTGGATGCCCAACAAGCTAGAAGAATTTTAGACAGACTAGTAGGTTATAACATTAGCCCAATCCTTTGGAAGAAAGTAAAAAAAGGATTATCTGCAGGGCGTGTTCAATCTATTGCCCTTCGATTTATCATTGATAGAGAAGAAGAGATTAAAAACTTTGTTCCTGAAGAGTATTGGTCCATCGAAGCGAATTTTGAAAAAGGGAAAAAGCAATTTGATGCATACTACTATGGAAACGGTGAAGAAAAAGTAAAACTTACAAACGAAGCGCAAGTAAACGAGATATTGAAAAGTCTAAAAGGCGATGAATTTATCGTTAAAAATGTCGTTAAAAAAGAACGAAAACGAAATGCAGCGCCGGCTTTCACAACATCTTCCTTGCAACAAGAAGCCGCTAGAAAATTAAACTTCCGTGCAAAGAAAACAATGATGCTGGCTCAGCAATTATATGAAGGTATCGATATAGGTAAAAAAGAGGGTACTGTCGGGTTAATTACATATATGCGTACCGACTCAACACGAATTTCTGACAGTGCAAAAGCTGAAGCAATTACCTACATCAATGAAAAATATGGTAAAGAATATGTTGTAGGAGAAGCTAAGCAGGTAAAGAAATCAGCAAATGCGCAGGATGCCCATGAAGCAATTCGACCTACAAGTACAATGAGAACTCCGGACGAGTTAAAAGAAGTATTGAGTAGAGATCAGCTAAGACTTTACCGTTTAATTTGGGAGCGATTTATAGCAAGTCAAATGGCTCCAGCTATTTTAGATACAGTCACAGTGGATCTAGTAAATGGAGATGTTCAATTCCGAGCGAATGGATCACATGTTAAGTTCCCAGGATTTATGAAGTTGTATATTGAAGGAACGGATGATCAAACAGAAGAAACAACGAAATTGCTACCAGAAATGGAAGTTGGAGATAAGGTTAAGTCATTAGAAATTGAACCGAAACAACACTTTACACAACCGCCTCCACGTTTCACAGAAGCTCGACTAGTTAAAGAGCTTGAAGAAAGAGGGATTGGACGACCATCAACATATGCACCAACACTTGATGTCATTCAAAGACGAGGATATGTTCAGTTAGATGCTAAGCGATTTGTACCTACTGAACTAGGTGAAATTGTTCATCAACTCGTATTAGAATTTTTCCCAGAAGTCATTAACATTGAATTTACAGCAAAAATGGAAGAAGATCTGGATAGAATTGAAGAGGGTCAAACCAATTGGGTGAAGATTATTGATGAATTCTATAAGGACTTTGAAAAGCATGTAAAACATGCTGATGAAGCGATGGAGAAAATTGAAATTAAGGATGAACCTGCTGGGGAAGACTGTGAAAAATGTGGATCTCCTATGGTTTATAAACTAGGTCGCTATGGTAAATTCATGGCGTGTTCAAACTTCCCTGAATGTCGTAATACAAAGGCGATTATGAAACCTATTGGGGTTAAATGTCCAAGTTGTGAAACTGGTGAAATCGTAGAAAGAAAAAGTAAAACAAAACGCTTATTCTATGGATGTAATACTTATCCGGAATGTGATTTTGTTTCTTGGGATAAACCAATCAACCGACCTTGTCCAAAATGTAGCTCATTATTAGTAGAGAAGAAAATTAAAAAAGGTGTTCAAATTCAATGTACAAAATGTGATTATGAAGAGGCACCTTCACAATAATAGCAAAAATTTTAACAAAACCCACATCTCATTTTAATGGCAATTTACAATATTTAGAATTATCAAACAATATAATTGGCAAACGTCTCATAAAATTGTTATAATTTATGAGGCGTTTTCTTTTGTTTGTGGAAGTAATAACTTAACGGCTCTTTAAATTAATATACTTTTAAATAACTTAAAATTGTATATTTTTTAGTGAGTTATTAAAAGAATGGTAATATGTCACACAATTTTTAAAAATTTTATTTACTAAATACTTGATATCTTTCCAAGATAGGTTTAGTGTCATAATGTATGTTTTCAATATGTGATAGTAATTTCAAATGTCTATCAGATGAGTGTGATTCGTATCCCTTTTCTTAGACAATTTTTTAAAGCACACCTTATTTCTTTAATGCAATTTTGTTGGAGGTGTACCCTTGATGAATATCACATTTGCAGAATTAGATAACTTTCTCAAATATATTCAACTCGAAAAAAACTTTTCAGTACATACTGTTAGGGAATATGAGTTTGATTTAAATGATTTTCTAAACTTTCTAAAGTCTGAAGGTATTTCAAATTTAGACGAGGTTGAATATATCCACGCACGGATATATGTAACGAAGCTTTATGATGAAAAGAAAGCAAGAACTTCTATCTCTAGAAAAATTTCTTCAATTCGTTCATTCTTTAAATACTTAAACCGTGAATATAATCTAGATGATTCTTCATTTCGATCACTATATCATCCCAAAAAAGAAAAGCGATTACCTAATTTTTTCTATGAAGAAGAGCTTTCACAATTATTCGAAAGAAATTTTGGAACAGATGACAAGTCAGTTCGAAATATAGCCCTACTAGAACTACTGTATGCTACAGGTATACGAGTTAGTGAATGTACATCAATTGAAGTAAATGATATCGATTTTCACTATTCGATTGTGCGAGTAATGGGTAAGGGACGGAAAGAAAGAATTATCCCTTTTGGACAATATGCACATGAAGCGTTATATAAGTATATAGAAGAAGTACGTCCCAAGTTGATGAAAAATAACAATCATAAAAAATTGTTTGTGAACTTGCGCGGTGGAGAACTTACTTCCCGTGGTGTACGTTATATACTTGAAGACATGATTAAAAATGCCTCTATGCATACAAAAATTTATCCGCATATGTTAAGACATTCTTTTGCTACTCATTTACTCAATCATGGAGCCGATCTTAGAACAGTTCAAGAGCTACTCGGCCATGCCAGTTTATCATCAACTCAAGTCTACACACATGTTACAAAAGAACATCTTCGAAATACTTATATGAATACTCATCCGCGAGCGTGATTTTAGGAGGAATGAAAATGGAACAATTCCATGCTACTACCATATTTGCTATTCATCATAATGGGAAATGTGCGATGGCAGGTGATGGGCAAGTTACATTAGGAAATTCAGTAGTCATGAAACATACTGCTAGAAAGGTCAGACGTCTATTCAATGGGAAGGTGTTGGCTGGATTTGCAGGGTCTGTAGCTGATGCTTTCACTCTATTCGAAATGTTTGAAGCGAAACTTAATGAATATGGTGGTAATTTACAACGTGCTGCCGTTGAGGTTGCAAAGCAATGGCGTGGCGATAAAATGCTAAGACAATTAGAAGCGTTACTATTAGTGATGGACCAATCTACGTTGTTGTTAATTTCCGGTACAGGGGAAGTTATTGAACCTGATGATGGCATATTAGCCATCGGTTCTGGTGGTAATTATGCATTATCTGCAGGGCGAGCATTAAAACAATACTCTGGAGAACATTTAACAGCTAGTGAAATAGCAAAAGCTGCTCTTACGATAGCTGCTGACATTTGTGTTTATACAAACCATAATATTATAGTGGAGGCGCTTGAAGAATGACAAAACCTAATTTAACGCCAAGACAAATTACAGAACAGTTAAATCGTCACATTGTTGGGCAAAATAATGCGAAGAGAGCAGTTGCAATTGCACTTCGAAACAGATATCGTCGCTCGCTCTTGAATGAAGAATTGCGAAATGAAATTATTCCAAAAAATATCTTAATGATTGGTCCCACTGGTGTTGGGAAAACAGAAATTGCACGGAGAATAGCGAAACTAACAAACGCCCCATTTATTAAAGTGGAAGCAACAAAGTTTACTGAGGTTGGTTATGTTGGTCGCGATGTTGAATCCATGGTTCGTGATTTAGTTGAAAGTTCTCATAGACTTGTTAAAGACGAAATGATGGAAGCTGTGAAAGATACGGCTGAAATAAATGCAAATGAAAAGTTAGTGAAACTACTGGTTCCATCAAAAGTTAGAACAAAAATGGCACAAAATCCATTAGAAATGCTTTTTGGTCAAACAAATAATAATTCTGATGAAGATAAAAACGAAGAAGAAACAGTAACACGTTCTAAGCGTTCACAAGTTTCGCAAGATTTAAAATTGGGTAAACTAGAGGACGAATGGGTTACAGTCGAAGTTACAGAACAAAACACATCTTTCTTAGAGTTAATGCCTGGTATGGGTATGGACATGGGGTCGTCTGGAATGCAAGATATGCTTTCTAGTCTTATGCCAAAGAAAACAAAGAAACGAAAAATGAAGGTTAAGGATGCACGTCGTGTACTTATTATAGAAGAAGCAAATAAATTAATTGATTCTGATGAATTAGCACAGGAAGCTATCCGTAGAGCAGAACAGTCAGGAATTATCTTTATCGATGAAATTGACAAAATTGCTAGCCGAGGAACATCATCAGCTGATGTATCACGTGAAGGTGTGCAAAGGGATATTTTACCGATTGTTGAAGGTTCCACTGTGACAACAAAATATGGACCTGTTAAAACTGATTTTATGCTCTTTATCGCAGCGGGTGCTTTCCACATGTCAAAACCGAGTGACTTAATCCCTGAGTTACAAGGACGCTTCCCAATTCGTGTGGAGTTGGATAAGTTAACAAAGGAAGATTTTATTCGCATCTTGAAAGAACCAGATCAGTCTCTTATCTTACAATATAAAGCATTGTTAGAAACAGAAGGGGTAACAATCGAGTTCACAGACGATGCAATCGAACGAATTGCCGAGATTGCAACAGAAGTAAATCAAGAAACAGATAATATTGGAGCGAGAAGACTCCATACGATCTTAGAGCGATTATTAGAAGAATTATCCTTCGAAGCATCTGAAATTTCGCCAGCACATATCGAAATTACACCTGCATATGTCGACAAAAAACTCGAAAAAATTTCAAAAAACAAAGATTTATCGCAATTTATCTTATAATTCGAGTTTTATGAGTTACAATAAATTGTAGAAACCTTTAGAATATTAAGTGAATTATTATACGCACCCTTTAGGAGGATATTTTTAAAATGAATTTATTATCAAAAACACGTAAGATTAACTCGATGTTACAAGCATCAGCTGGTAAACCGGTTAACTTTAAGGAAATGGCTACCACACTTGCTGATATTATAGATAGCAATGTATTTATTGTAAGTCGTAAAGGAAAATTATTAGGTATTTCAATTCATCAAAAAATTGAAAATGCTCGTATTCAAAAAATGGTGGAAGAGCGTCAATTCCCTGAAGATTATGCACATCATTTATTTGAAGTTACTGAAACTTCACCTAATATTGATATCAATAGTGAACATACAATTTTCCCAATCGAAAACCGTGATCTTTTCAAAAACGGTTTAACTACAATTGTTCCAATAATCGGTGGTGGGGAACGCTTAGGTACATTAATTTTAGGTAGATTAAGTGCTAGCTTTGAAGATGACGATTTAATTTTAGCCGAATATGGTGCGACTGTAGTTGGAATGGAAATTTTACGTGAAAAATCAGAAGAAATTGAAGAAGAAGCTCGTAGCAAAGCGGTAGTACAAATGGCGATTAATTCATTATCTTATAGTGAATTAGAAGCGATTGAACACATTTTTGAAGAACTAGATGGAAACGAAGGATTACTTGTTGCTTCTAAAATCGCGGACCGCGTAGGTATTACTCGTTCTGTTATCGTAAACGCTTTACGTAAATTAGAATCTGCAGGTGTAATTGAATCTAGATCTCTAGGTATGAAAGGAACTTATATTAAAGTATTAAATGACAAGTTCCTAACAGCTTTAGCTGAAATTAAAATGAAATAATATTGAAAATATTATAATGGTTCTGTCACATTTCGTGGCAGAACCATTATTTTTTGTCTAATATAATATACACATTTTACTAAGTGCAAAATACTAGTTAATAATAAGGAGTAGTGTATCCATCCGCTTAATATGTCGAAATAATGGTGAATCTAGGGAATTGTGAATAATATTAGGACAAAAGAGTCTGAAAATGGTCCGTTTTTACTAGTAAAAAACAACAAATGCCAATAGACACATAGTAGTAATATACTTTAAAATTAAGTTATTGAATTGAAATATAATTAATATAATGAATGATTTTGAGGTGAATAGTTTGAATTTGTTTGGAGGGACGATTAGTAGCTTAGAAAATGGCTTAAACTATGCGTCTTTAAAAAATAAAACAATTGCACAAAACATTGCAAATGTGGATACCCCTAATTACACTGCGAAAAATGTCAGTTTTAGTAAAATGTTGTCGGAAGCGAAAGAGTCTACAATAACTGCGAATCGTACAGATAGTAGACATTACGATTTTCAGATTAAGCAATCAACTCCAGGTGTATATAGTCTTGAAAACTTTAAATACCGTAATAATGGCAATGGCGTCGATATGGATGCGGAACAGTCTAGCCTAGCTGAAAATACCATCTACTATAATGCTTTAGTTGAACGAATTTCAGGAAAATTCAATACGTTAAATACTGTTATCCAAGGAGGAAAATAAGTATGTCAATATTTACTAGTATGAATACTACAGCCTCTGCTTTAACAGCACAACGATTACGAATGGATGTTGTTTCGTCAAATATCGCAAATGTCGACACAACTCGAGCGAAGCAAGTGAACGGTGAATGGGAACCGTATCGTCGCAAATCTGTTACGTTGACAGAAGATAATGGGAATGGGCATTTCTCAAGTCTCTTAAATAAGGCAATCGGAAAGAAAGTAAATGCTGGTAATGGAGTTAAAGTTACAAAGATTAATGAAGATACAAAAACCCCATTTAAATTAGTTTATAATCCGACAGATCCGGATGCAAATGAAGATGGTTACGTAGAAATGCCAAATGTTGACCTATTAACAGAGATGGTCGATTTGGTATCTTCAACACGTTCTTACGAAGCGAATGTCACAGTATTTAATGCTAGTAAATCCATGCTAACGAAGGCACTAGAAATTGGAAAATAAATAAGTGGAAAGGATGACTCATTTTGGCAATAAATCCGGTATCATTATCTCTTGCAAACACGCAAATGATTGATGAAACAAACAAATTGAATGCGACGACAACAACGCCGTATGAGGCACAGCAATCATTTGCCCATACATTAAAAGATGCGATTGCTTCTGTTAATACTCAACAAGTTCAATCAGATGCAATTACAGAAAAGCTAATTAATGGTGAAGATGTTGATTTACATGAAGTCATGATCACTGCTCAAAAAGCAAGTATTACTCTAAATGCTACTATAGAAGTTCGTAATAAAGCAATTGAGGCGTACCAAGAAATTATGCGAATGACGATTTAAACTTCATTTAGCAACTCTATACCTGCACCATTTACTTAAAATTGGTGAACTGCACAAAGACTGCCAAGCTAAGTCGATAAGGTGTATTACAAAAATCGGGGGATAGCTAATGAAAGAGCGTTTTACAAAAATAAAAACAGATTCTGTGCAATTCTGGAAGAGTCGCACGAAAAATCAGAAGGTTGCAATTATAAGTACTTTAGTAGGGGTAATAATACTTGCAGCTGTAATTACATATTTCTCAACGAGAACAAAAATGGTGCCATTGTTTACTGAGCTATCTGCAGCTGAGGCTGGAGAGATTGCCGAAGTGTTAACTGCACAAGGGGTTACATACGAAATATCTCCTGGAGGGACTAATATTCTAGTTCCAGAGGAGCAAGTAGATTCACTAACAGTATCTCTAGCAGCACAAGGGTATCCTGAGTCGGGTGATATTAATAATTCCTTCTTCACCGATAATGCTGGATTTGGGATGACTGATAATGAATTTAATGTTATTAAACTAGCAGCTACACAAACAGAGTTAGCGAACTTGATTAAACGAATTGACGGTGTAAAAAATGCCAATGTCATGATTAATATGCCGGAAAAAGGTGTATTTGTGAGTGATACAGGGCAAGAGGCAAGTGTATCTATAGTGTTAGATACTGAGCCAGGTCATAAATTTTCAAATGAACAAATTACTACCTTATATAATTTGGTATCAAAAAGTATCCCGAACTTAAGTACTGACAATATTGTCATTACAAATCAGTACTCGGAGTATTTCGATTTAGAATCTGCCTCGTCTGGATCTAACTCAATTGATACGGTTGATGGTCAAATGCAAGTGAAGAAAAACGTGGAACGGGATTTACAAAGACAAGTACAACAAATGTTAGGTACTCTCATGGGTAATGATAAAGTCGTCGTTTCCGTAACAACAGATATTGACTTTAAACAAGAAAATCGTGAAGAGAAACTTGTTGCACCGGTTGATGAAGAGAATATGCAAGGAATCGAAATCAGTGCTCAACGAATTACTGAAACGTATTCCGGAACAGGAGCAGCGGCTGCATCTGGAACTCCAGAAGCTGAATCAACAACTGATAATTTTGTCGACTATGATGCTACAACTAGTGGTGATGGGGACTACGAAAAAGTAGAAGAAACGATTAATAACGATGTCAATCGTATTACAAAAGACATCCAGGAAAGTCCTTACAAATTAAGAGATATTGGAATACAGGTAATGGTCGAGCCACCAAATCCAGATGACGTTACTTCCCTTTCAGACGATGTAAAAAGTGATATTGAACAAATTCTATCAACAATTGTCCGTACTTCAATTGATAAAGAAGCTGCAGGAGAACTGACTGATGAGCAAATTAGCCAAAAAGTAGTTGTATCTGTTCAACCTTTCTATGGAAATGATGCTGTAGCGAATGAAGAAACACCAGTCTTCCCTTGGTGGATTTGGGTTATTGGTGGAATATTAGTTGCAGTGATTTTATTACTCGTATTCTTCATCGTTCGATCTAGAAAACAAGAAGAAGAAGAAGAGGATGAATTTACAATTGTTGAAGAACAAGAAAGATTCATTGTAAATGATATCAACGACGAAAAAGAAACAGAAGGAACGATACGTCGTAAACAGCTTGAAAAAATGGCAAAAGAAAAACCTGAAGATTTTGCTAAGCTATTACGCAGTTGGATTACCGAAGATTAATGGGGGTATTCGAACATGTCCAAAAAAGAAAAAGGATTAACAGGAAAGCAAAAAGCAGCATTACTGTTAATTTCTTTAGGACCAGAAGTTTCTGCTTCTGTATATAAACATTTAAACGAAGAAGAAATTGAACGGCTGACATTAGAAATCTCGAGTGTTAAAAAGGTAGAGCCTAATATAAAGGAAGATATTATTGAAGAATTCCATAATATCGCTTTAGCTCAAGACTATATTTCACAGGGTGGAATCGGTTACGCAAAAACAATCTTAGAAAAAGCGTTAGGGGCAGATCAAGCTCAAGCAATTATTAACCGCTTGACTTCTTCCTTGCAAGTACGACCGTTCGACTTTGCAAGGAAAGCAGATCCTGGACAAATTTTCAACTTTATCCAAAATGAACATCCGCAAACAATTGCTTTAATACTATCTTATTTGGATCCTGGACAAGCAGGCGTAATCCTTTCCTCACTTCCACAAGAAGTACAAGCAGATATTGCGAAACGTATTGCAACAATGGATTCTACCTCACCAGAGGTAATTAGTGAGATTGAAGCGGTTTTAGAACGCAAATTATCTTCAACTGTCACACAGGATTATACGGAAACAGGTGGAGTCGATGCCGTTGTGGAGGTATTAAATGGTGTGGATCGACAAACGGAGAAAACGATACTCGATGCGTTAGAAATACAAGATCCAGAGTTGGCAGAAGAAATCAAAAAGAGAATGTTTGTTTTCGAGGATATCGTTACGCTGGATAATCGCTCAATACAACGTGTGATTCGCGATTGTGAAAATGAGGACTTGTTATTATCTATGAAAGTAAGTAGTGAAGAGGTAAAAGAAATTCTTTTCCGCAATATGTCTCAGCGTATGGCAGATACCTTCAAAGAAGAAATGGAGATTATGGGTCCTGTTCGTCTGCGTGATGTAGAAGAAGCACAATCTAGAATAGTAGGTGTTATTCGTAGATTAGAAGATGCAGGAGAAATTATCATTGCTCGTGGTGGAGGAGATGACGTAATTGTCTAGAATCATCCGCTCAAGCAGTACCGTTCAACAGCAGGACAAACAAGTCGAAATCCAACTTCGAAACTTGTTTCATGTAGACTTTGATGGCGAAGAAAACGATCAAGTACTAGCTCTTACAATAAATGAGATTAATGCTGAAAGAGAGAAAATGCTGTATGAAGTCTCAATTGAAATGAATGAGCAAAAACAACAGTTTGAACAATACCAGCAAGAACAATTAGCAATGTTAGAACAGTTAAAAAAACAGTGGGAAGAAGAAAAACTAGTATTAGAGCAAAATGCCTACAATCAAGGTTTTCAACAAGGCTATGATGAAGGCATGGGAAAAGCGCAAGTTGATATGCAAGATTCCTTCTCACTTGCTAATCAAGTCATTGAAGATTCTCGAGTAATGGCTCAAAACTATATTGAAGAACAAGAGCAAGTAATACTAGATCTTGCATTAACCGCTTCTGAGCGAATTATTGGTATCTCTCTAGAACGAGATGATGAAGTCTATTTATCAATTGTTAAAAGAGGTCTAAAAGAAGCGCGAGAAATGAAGGAAATTAAAATTTATGTCTCGCCAACCTACCATCGTCTAATATCACAACATCGAAACGAGTTAGTCGAAATGTTTCCTAATGATGTACCGTTACTCGTGTTTGTTGAAGATGAATTAGATGAGACCCAATGTTTTATTGAAACAAATCATGGACGTATCGTTGTTTCAATCGATGAGCAGTTAAGTGAGCTTCGAATTAAGCTAAATGAAATTTTGGACAGTAAGGAATGATAGGATGAAAGCGGCTCAATTAATAGACACAATTCCAACATTAAATACGTTTAAAAAATTCGGTAAAGTAAATCGAGTTGTCGGTTTAATGATTGAGTCACAGGGTCCTGAGAGTTCCATCGGCGATGTATGTAAAATACATGTGAATTCATTGAAAAATGGCCATCAGATCATTTTAGCTGAAGTAGTAGGATTTAATAATGAATTTGTCGTTTTAATGCCATATACATCTATTCGAGAAATCTCAATTGGGTGTCTCGTTGAAGGAACAGGAAAGCCACTTGAAGTAAAAGTGGGTCCTGAACTTATTGGTAAAGTACTAGATTCCTTGGGAAATCCTTTTGATGGTTCACTCCTTCCAAGGGGATTAACTACTGTTCAAACCGATCAAGAACCACCAAATCCTTTGAAAAGGCCACCGATTAGTGAACAGCTTGAAGTTGGTGTGAAAGCCATTGATGGAATGTTAACAGTTGGTAACGGACAACGTGTAGGTATTTTCGCTGGATCAGGGGTAGGTAAAAGTACTTTACTAGGTATGATTGCTCGAAATACAAAAGCAGATTTAAATGTTATTGCCTTAATTGGTGAACGTGGACGTGAAGTACTTGAATTTATCGAACGTGATTTAGGTGAAGAAGGTTTGAAGCGATCAATTGTAGTCGCGGCAACAGGCGATCAACCCGCATTAATGCGCATTAAAGGAGCTTTTACAGCAACTGCTATAGCCGAGTATTTTAGAGATCGTGGAATGAATGTCATGTTAATGATGGATTCGGTAACACGTGTAGCGATGGCACAGCGTGAAATTGGTCTTGCAACAGGGGAACCCCCTGCACAAAAAGGATATACTCCTTCGGTATTTTCAATATTACCAAAACTATTAGAGCGAACAGGAACAAATCAACATGGTTCAATTACTGCTTTCTATACGGTTTTAGTAGATGGTGATGATATGAATGAGCCAATCGCTGATACGGTTCGAGGAATCTTAGATGGACATATTGTATTAGACCGTACTTTAGCAAACAAGGGTCAATATCCAGCCATCAATGTTCTAAAAAGTGTAAGTCGTCTAATGAATCATATTTCTTTACCTGTACATGTGAAAGCAGCCGAGAGACTTAGAGAACTCTATTATACGTATGCAAAGTCAGAGGATTTAATCAATATCGGTGCCTATAAACGAGGGACATCTAAGGAAATTGATGAAGCCATTCAGTATGAACCGCTGATAACAAACTTTTTAAAGCAAGGGTATAAAGATAAAGTATCACTCGAAAATACAGTAAAAGAAATAATAGCGTTGTCGAATGGTGGAGGTAGATAATGGTTCAATATGCATATCGTTTTGAGAAAATATTAACAATCCGTGAGCAAGAAAAACAACAAACGGAAGCAGCTTACAAAGAGGCAGTACGAGCATTTGAAGAAGTTGCAACAAAACTTTATGATCTTTTAAAGAAAAAAGAAGATCTAATTACTTATCAAAATGAAACATTAGCAGTTGGATCAACAATTGATCAAATCCACCATTTTGGAACCTTTATAGATAGCATTGAACGTTCGATAGCAGAGGTTCAACAAAAGGTAGTACAAGCACGTTCAAAAATGAACTGGCATGAGCAGAAATTATTAGAAAAAAACTTAGAAATACGTAAGTTTGAAAAAATGCGTGAAAAAGACTTTACAACATTTAAAAACGAACAAGATAGAGCAGAAATGCTCTATCTAGATGAACTTTCATCACTTATGTATTCAAAGAAAGAATTTAGGTGATTTCATGGCAAAGGGTAAAACAAAACAAGTAAAAACAGAGATACATGAAGAAAATTCACCAGGTATTTTTCAAAAGCTTATTTTTTGGTTTATCATTCCGTTGGTATTTATAGTAGCAATCCTTCTTGTAATAGCAACTTTTACGGACTTTAATGTTTTTGATAAGGCCTCAGAGCTTACTAATTTTAATGGTTCGGAAGATGTCACAGATAATAAATCACCCGATCAAAATGGTAAAAAAATTGTTGGATTGGAAGCTGAAGTGAAAGAAAAAGAGGCGGAGATCGAACAATTGCAGGATGAATTAGAAAAAGCGAAAGCAGAAAATCAAGAGAGTCAATCGAAACAAGAGCAACTTCAATATGAAATTGATAAATTGAAAAGTGAGCAAAACGAAGCAAAAAAAGAATTTAATGATATCTTAAGTTCCTTTGAGAAAATGTCAGCAAAATCAGCTGCACCAATACTTGTGGAAATGAAAGATGACGAAGCATTGAAAATACTTGCTAATATGAAACCTGATACTTTATCAGCTATTTTGGCAAAAATGGAACCTGCTAAGGCTGCACATTATACGCAACTATTGTCAGAATGATAAAACTATCCGGGTAAAGAAGGTGAAAAAATATGAATATCGGCATAATGCAGCTATCCAATATAGTTGTAAACACAAAGGGGGTATCAAGAGAATCATCCACAATTGCTTCAAGCAAATCAACAGCAAAAAATAGTTTTCAAGATGTATTTAATAAGGTGAAAACTACTCCTCAAAATGATACACCGATTGAAAAAGAACAGAATGATTCAATTGATTTAGAGAAGTTAGAGAATTTTTTAACATCTCAATCTACTGAAGAAGTAATGGATTCATTAGAAATTCCACATGATGAAGGGCTGCTATTATTACAGATGGATGAAGATGGTCAAGCTATTGCTTTTGATGAAATGATGAGTATGGAAAACTTACTTTCAGTGTTAAATATTGACCAAAGCCAATTGTTAGAAACGGTTCAGCAGCTTACTGGTAAGACAGTAGAAGGTGTAGAGGATATATGGCAGTTGATGAATGCTGTCTTAGAAAATGAGACAGAAATTGTACAGCAGTTAATTACTGCACTAAACGGTGAACAAAAAGCAACACCTAAACAAGCTGAACAGCTACTAAAGTTTTTAAAGTTATCACAAATTTCTGGTAAAAATTCTGACTTGCTTACTGAGCAATCAGCTACTCTAGAAGAGCTTAAAAATATGTTAAAAAGTGTTGCAGGGGAGATTCAAAATAATATACAAACAACGAAGAATCTATCTGGGAAAGTTTATTTTGAAGGATTTGAACAAGTTGTTCAAAAAATAGTGAAAACGGCTGAGTCTATCGAAAAGACAGAAACATCGGAATCAACAAAAACAAATGTTGTGCCCACAACCAATTTGACAAACCAAACAAAAACAATCTCAATTATGCTTCCGACAGAAAAAGGTGCACAATCTGAGGCTTTAGCTAAGGAAATTCAAAATCTAATAAATCGTAGTCAAATCTCTAATACGCCGGGTACGACAAAGCTTTTATTAAAACTATATCCGGAAAATTTAGGGTCAGTTCGTATTGAAATAATGCAACAAGATGGCGTACTATCTGCTCGGTTACTTACAACAACGGCGATGGGTAAGGAACTTCTTGAGAGTCAATTACAACAATTAAAAAATGCATTCGCCAATGCCAATATACAGATGGATCGAATCGATATTGCTCAAAGTCTTCAAGAAGCAGATCGCAACTTGAAAGATCAGAGTCAGTTTGGTCATCAGTTTAAACAGCAGACTGAACAAGAGGAAACTGAACAAGATGAGCAAGAAGATGATTCAGAAAAAATATCCTTTAGTGATTTTCTAATAAATGAGGGGGTGTAAAGGATGGCTACAACAGGCATTTCAAGTGATTATTACTTAGCTTCTACCCAAAAAGCAAACATTAGTACAACTGGTGATAATTCTAGTCTAGGGAAAGATGCTTTTTTAAAAATCCTTATAACTCAATTACAAAACCAAGATCCTACAGAACCAATGGATGATAAAGAATTTATTGCCCAAATGGCTCAATTCTCTTCTTTAGAACAAATGCAAAATATGACAACCGCCATGCAAAATCTACTTACATCTCAGAATGAAACGCAACTTATGTCGTATACAACATTTATCGGAAAAGAAGTGAAGTGGAATGAAGTAACCACTGAAAACGGTGATTCGGTTACGAATGAAGGTACGGGACTGATTAATGAATTGAAATTTAAAGATGGAGTACCTGTATTTGTTCTTGAAGATGGAAAAGAAATTACTGCTGGTAATATCTCTTCTATTTTAAACAGTACTTCCACATCAGACACAAGTTCAACAACAGAAAATCCATTAGTTACAGCTAGTCAATTAATAGGACAAACTGTTCAATATCAAACTGATGGAGAAAAGTTATCGGCAATAATTGAATCTATTTCTACCAATAATAGTTTAATTGAGTACATTTTAAATAACGGTACACGTTTACAAAAGGATCAATTTGAACTACTTAATAAATAGTTTATAAAGGGTGAATCTGTGAATTGTCTTGATAGAACAATAAAACGAACCCACATAAAATAAAAGGATAAATGAGAGGAGAACGAAACAATGTTACGTTCAATGTATTCAGGGATTTCGGGCTTAAAAAACTTCCAAACAAAGCTTGATGTCATCGGTAACAATATTTCAAATGTTAATACATATGGATTCAAAAAGGGACGTGTAGTATTTAAAGATTTAATCTCACAAACAACTGCTGGGGCATCTGGTCCTTCGGGAGCACGAGGTGGGGTCAACCCTATGCAAGTTGGGTTAGGATCATCGATAGCAGTAATTGATACAATTCATGGTACTGGTGCGCTTCAATCTACTTCACGTAGTCTTGACTTAGCTATTTCAGGTGATGGCTTCTTCCAAGTAGCGGATGCGACTAATGGACAAAATGGTTATACAAACATTTCATATACTCGTGCAGGTAACTTCTATATGGACGAAGCAGGATACCTAGTTAATTCTGACGGTAAATATCTTGTAGGGAAATTTGCAACAATTTCGACACAACCTATTATGGAAGCGCAATTTTCTCAACCTACTGCTACAGATCAAACGGATTATTATGCAGGGTATTCATACTTTAAAAATTCAAATGGCCAAAATATCACCGCAGCTAATGCAACAGCTACTCCTCAAATAGAGGGGTTACGTTTTGATAGTGCTGGTAAGCTTTATACAGGAGCAAAACCGGCTGCACCTGCTTTACCTACTCCTTTGAATGCAACGATTTCAGGAGATAATTCATATGAGTTTGAATTTAACGTGACGACAGGTAACTTATATTTGAATAATGGTACAGCTAGATTTTTAGTTGTTAATGATAACACTGTCTTAAATGAAGAAACTGGTCAGCAAATAGCTTATACAAGTTCTACTAATAATGTCTATACTGCAGTAAATGGTACAAAAATACAAACTGGTGAAAGGGATGTTTATTCGTCTGTTGGAAGTGATTTGAATTACCGACCATTACAAATCCCTACAACAGCCCAAAGCATATCAATTGGTCAGGACGGAACTGTGAACTTTGTCGATCAATATGGTGAACTACAATGGGCAGGTCAAATTCAATTAGCTAAATTTTCGAATACTGGGGGACTTGAAAAAGTTGGTAGTGTTTATTATCAAGCTACAGCAAACTCTGGGCAACCTGTATTAGGCTGGGCAACTGAATTTGGAATTGGTTCTATCCAATCAGGTTTCCTAGAAATGTCCAATGTTGACCTTTCAGAAGAGTTTACGGATATGATTGTTGCGCAACGTGGATTCCAAGCAAACTCACGTATTATAACAACTTCAGATGAAATCTTACAAGAGCTAGTAAATTTAAAACGCTAAACTAATAGGTTATGACTAATTTCATTGGTAGGGAGGGTCGGGCCGGTTTCTCTGAGTAACCCGGCCCCATTCAATGATCGAATTAACACGATTAAATGGTAAATCTTTTTCTTTAAACGCATTATACATAGAGTTGGTTGAATCATTTCCGGATACAACCATTACGTTAACAAATGGTAGGAAATTTATTGTAATGGAAACTGAAGAACAAGTTCGAAAAAAAGTAGCACAATTTTATAGAAGTATTCACCTATTATCCAACCCGAATTTGCGAGGCGATGACAATGAAGAACAATAAATTATTAACAGTAATGCTTATTATTTTAGTGTCCATTACATTAGTTGGAGTTGTAATTTTAGTTCTACTAACACAGTTTAATAAACAAACGACTCAAGATGAACCTTCAATTGATGAGATAGTTGAAGCTTCAGTTGATGTAAATGAGATTACAACAAATCTTGCTGATAATAAAATCGTTATGCTCTCATTAAAAATACAAACAGATAGTAAAAAAGCAGCGGAAGAACTTACGAAACGTGATTTCCAAACAAAAAATTTAGTTATTACACAACTTTCTGAAATGACTGCAGAAGATTTGAAAGGAAAAGAAGGAAAAACAACTTTTGAATCTACGATAAAATCACAATTAAATAAGTTGATGCAAGAGGGAGAAGTACAACAAGTTTACATTACCTCCTACATCATCCAATAATACAAGTGCGAAACATCACGAAATGGAGGTGGGCAAATGGCAGGAGATGTATTATCTCAATCCGAAATTGATGCGCTACTTTCGGCCATATCGACCGGTGAAATGTCAGCAGATGACATGAAAAAGGAAGATGAGAAGAAAAAAGTAAAAATATATGATTTTAAAAGAGCTCTTCGTTTTTCAAAAGATCAAATCCGAAGTTTGACCCGTATACATGAAAATTTTGCTAGATTGTTAACAACATTCTTTTCAGCTCAGTTAAGAACATATGTACAGATTACAGTTGCTTCAGTTGATCAAATTCCTTTCGAAGAATTTGTGCGTTCTATACCAAATATGACATTAATAAATGTGTTTGAAGTCCCACCGTTAGATGGTAATATCTTAATGGAGATCAACCCTAATATTGCGTACTCCATGCTAGATCGTTTAATGGGTGGTGGCAGTGGCTCAAGCTATAGTAATGTTGCAAATTTAACTGAAATTGAACAAAGAATCATGACGAATCTATTTGAGCGATCCTTCGATAGTCTTCGGGAAGCTTGGGAAACAGTTGCTGAAATAGACCCGAATTTTGTGGAATTAGAAGTAAATCCGCAATTCTTACAAATGATTTCACCAAATGAAACCGTGATTGTAATTTCATTAAATACACTAATTGGTGATACAACGGGTATGATTAACATTTGTATACCTCATGTTGTCTTAGAGCCAATAATAAAAAATTTATCAGTTCAATATTGGATGCAATCTAATACAAAAGAAGCTTCTCCAGAGCAATCTCAAATGTTAGAAAGACGTGTGAAGCAAGCACAATTACCATTAGTTGCAGAACTTGGTACAACGTCAATTTCAATTGAAGATTTCTTATATATGAATATTGGAGATGTCGTCCAATTGGACCAACATATTGATGACCCGCTTATACTAAAAGTTGGGACTTTGCCGAAATTTACTGTACAGCCAGGTAAACGAAATAAAAAAATGGCCATCCAAATTATCGCACCATTAGAAGGAGGAGACGAAGATGAGTGAGGGTATGCTCTCCCAAGAAGAGATTGAAGCATTATTAAGAGGCGAATCGTTAGATGATAAGGTTAATGATTTAGCATCTGAATCTTCTGTTGATAACCAACCACTACATGTAGAAGATTATTTAGATCCAATGGAACAAGATGCTTTAGGTGAAGTAGGGAATATCTCATTTGGTAGCTCAGCAACTGCGCTATCAACTCTTTTAGGACAAAAAGTAGATATTACAACACCAATCGTTTCAATTCTAAATAGAAATAAGTTAGAAGAAGAGTTTCCTCATCCCTATGTAGCAATACAAGTAGAATATACTACAGGATTATCTGGGGCAAACTTATTAGTTATTAAACAAGAAGATGCTGCAATTATTGCAGACTTAATGCTTGGTGGAATGGGCTTAAATCCAAGTGCTGATTTAAATGAAATTCAACTTAGTGCAGTGCAAGAAGCGATGAATCAGATGATGGGTTCAGCAGCGACTTCTATGTCCACTGTATTTAATAAAAAAGTAGATATTTCACCACCTAGTATTGATCTGATGAATTTATCGAAAAATGTGGGAACTGATCAAATTCCTAATGACGAGTTATTAGTAAAGGTATCATTCCGTTTAAAAGTTGGGACATTAATTGATTCAAATTTAATGCAATTATACCCACTTGAATTCGGGAAAAAAATTGTTAAGACATTGCTTGGTGAAGAAGAAGCTAACACTGTACCTGTTGATGTACCGCAACCTGCTACAAGTCTAAATATGACTTCGACAGCTCAACCGGTACAGCAGCCAATTCAACAACAACCGGTTCAGCAACCAATGCAACAGCAGGTACAGCAACAACCACAACCACCTGCTTCTCAACAGCATGCTGCAACCACATATCAAGAAATGCCAACGAGCTATGCGATGCCTACATATCAACCACCGCAACAGCCTGTAAATGTTCAGCAAGCTCAATTTACAGCATTTGAAAATACACAGATTACGAAAGAAGAAGCACGTAATTTAAATATGTTGCTTGATATTCCTTTACAAGTTACGGTGGAGCTTGGACGTACAAAACATTCGGTAAAAGAAATACTACAACTAACGTCAGGCTCAATCATTGAGTTGGACAAGTTAGCTGGGGAGCCAGTAGATATTTTAGTAAATAGCCGTTTAATTGCTAAAGGGGAAGTAGTCGTAATCGATGAAAACTTTGGTGTACGTATTACGGATATAATGAGTCAGTCAGAACGAATAAACAATTTGAGATAGGATTATTTGGAGGGATTAACAATGTCTAAGAAGATTTTAATAGTAGACGATGCAGCATTCATGCGCATGATGATTAAGGATATTTTAACTAAAAATGGATATGAAGTAGTTGGAGAAGCTGCTGACGGAGTTCAAGCGGTTGAAAAATACAGCGAATTAAACCCTGATTTAGTAACAATGGATATTACAATGCCTGAAATGGACGGAATTGCTGCGTTAAAAGCAATCAAAGCGACAGATCCAAATGCAACAATTATTATGTGTTCCGCTATGGGACAACAAGCGATGGTTATTGATGCGATTCAAGCTGGAGCAAAAGACTTTATCGTAAAACCATTCCAAGCTGACCGTGTAATTGAAGCAATTCAAAAAGCATTAGGTTGATCAAATGAACGGAAAAGGTTATGCAATCGCTCGTATTTGTTTTGCATTCTTAGTGGCATTAACTTTTCTGGCACCAACTAATTTTGCTTTTGCTGCAAATGGTAGTCAATCGGTTACCGAATGTTGGCAAAACCCTCAAGCAGAAGGTTGTGAAGAAAACCCATCTGCTGATGATGAAAGTTCATCGTCGGCAGATGTCGGCTTAGGTCTTTGGGATTATATGAAAATGTTATTTGCTCTCGTTTTTGTGTTGGCACTTTTACTATTTGTACTTAAATTTCTGAATAAGAAAAGCGCAAATTATCAACAAAATAGTGTCGTACGCAATATTGGGGGAATTTCTGTAGGTGCACAAAAATCAGTTCAACTTCTTCATATTGGCGATAAACTCTATATCGTCGGTGTAGGTGAGGATGTTCAACTGATCAAAGAAATTGATGATCCAGGAGAAGTAGAACAATTATTACAAATCTATAATGATAAACAAATTTCAGGTAGTTCAACACCTTATATAGTAGATCTTGTTAAAAAGTTAAAACATAAGAACACAGAAGAAGAAACCGAAAAAACCCAATCAAATCCAAACTTTGGTGAGATGTTAAATAAACGACTTACTGAACTTACTAAAACAAGAAAAAATGAATTGGATAAATGGAAGGAAAAGGAGAAGGATAAGTAATGGACCAATTTCTCTCATACTTCTCTGAAAATGACCCAACCAATGTTTCAACTTCTGTAAAATTACTGCTTGTTTTAACTGTACTATCTATAGCACCAAGTATTCTAATATTAATGACATCCTTTGCACGGATTATGATTGTGCTTTCTTTTACAAGAACAGCATTAGCGACAAATACGTCGCCACCCAACCAAGTACTAATTGGTTTAGCTTTATTTTTAACTTTCTTTATCATGGCGCCTACATTCCAAGAAGTGAATGAACAGGCACTTCAGCCATTATTTAATGAAGAAATTACCTTAGACGAGGCATATGATCGAGCTAGTATTCCATTTAAACAATTTATGGCACAGCATACGAGACAAAAGGATTTACAACTTTTCTTGGATTACAATCAAGTAGAAAGACCGGAATCAGTGGAAAAGATTCCATTGACAATGATTGTTCCAGCCTTTGCTTTAAGTGAAATTAAAACAGCATTTCAAATAGGATTTATGATTTTTATTCCATTTTTAGTAATTGATATGGTAGTAGCAAGTGTCCTTATGTCAATGGGGATGATGATGCTTCCACCGGTAATGATTTCATTACCGTTTAAAATCTTATTATTTATATTAGTAGATGGATGGTACTTAGTGATTAAATCTTTACTTCAAAGTTTTTAGGGGATGATATAAATGACGCAGGAAATGGTCATTGAAATTGCAGAGCAAGCGATATGGGTTGTCCTCATTGTTTCTGGACCTCTGCTACTGATTGCTCTTATAGTCGGCTTACTTGTTAGTATTTTCCAAGCAACGACATCAATTCAAGAGCAAACATTAGCTTTCGTACCGAAAATAGTCGCGGTTTTAGTGGCAATTATCTTTTTTGGCCCATGGATGATTTCACAAATGACTTCATATGTTACTGACATTCTAGATAATTTAACTCGGTATATAGGGTGATGAAATGACAGAAATCATTCCTCAAATTTCCGTTTTAGTATTAGTAATGGTCAGAGTTTCTGCTTTTTTTGTATCAGTCCCTTTTTTTTCATACAGTAGGATTCCGATGCAATTGAGGATAGCTTTCTCAGTGATTTTTTCTTGGATGATGTATTACACATTAAATGTAGAAGCAATCCCAATTGACGGTAATTACATATTACTTGTTTTAAAAGAAGCGATTATCGGTTTAACCATTGGTCTTGTTGCTTTTATCATCATGACAGCTGTTCAAATAGCAGGTGGATTTATTGATTTTGAAATGGGTTTTACAATGGCAAACGTAATCGATCCGCAAACAGGAGCTCAGACCCCTTTAATGGGTCAATTTTTTAATTTTTTAATTCTATTTGTATTACTTATGATAAACGGGCATCATTTGATTTTAGATGGTATTTATTATAGCTATCAATTTTTGCCAATTGATCAGGTTTTTCCGAATTTCGGTGATGAAAATATTATTGAATTTCTTCTTAAAACCTTTAGTTCTGTTTTTGCAATTGCCTTTCAAATGTCTGCACCTGTTGTAGCAACTTTATTTTTAGTGACAATGGCGTTAGGAATAACAGCTAAAACCGTACCGCAACTTAATATTTTTGTTGTTGGTTTCCCGATAAAGATTGCAGTTGGTTTTCTAGTGTTAATTGTCTCGCTGGGTGTAATGATTGAAGTGATGGAAAAAGTAATAGAAATGATTATACTCTCGATGCGTGATTTCATGCAATTATTAGGTGGTGCATAAAGCATGGAGTTATTACTTACATTAGATTTACAGTTTTTTGCCGGGGACAAGACAGAAAAAGCAACACCAAAAAAGCGGCAGGATGCTAGAAAAAAAGGGCAGGTTGTTAAAAGTCAGGACGTAACTGCAGCAATCGTTTTACTGTTATTGTTTTTATTTTTATATGTGACGGGCCCAATGATGTTAGAAGGTATATTTGGCTTCCTACATCAAGCCTTTGAAAAGAACATATTAATTGAAACCCTAACAACTGATACAGTGATGCAAATGTACACAGATTCTATAAAAGAGATGGCAATGATTATTTTGCCTTTTATGGCCATTGCTGTTTTTGCGGGAATCGGTGCGAACTTCATGCAGTTCGGTTTCCTTTTTTCGACAGAGCCGCTGAAATTAGATCTAAAAAAGATGGACCCGATAAAAGGTATTAAGAAAATTATCTCGGTTCGAGCTATTGTCAACCTAATTAAATCTCTATTAAAAATAACATTTATTGGAACGGTAACTGTTACGATCATTTGGATGAACCTAGACCAGGTATTATCGTTATCATTCCAAAATCCTTGGGACACCTTAAGAGCAGTAGCAAAGTTAACGGGCTTAATGGGGATAGCGGCTTCATTGACACTTGTTGTCATCGCACTCATTGATTACATATATGAAAAATACGAGTATGAAAAACAATTGAAAATGTCGAAACAAGACATTAAAGACGAATACAAAAACGCTGAAGGTGACCCGAAGATTAAATCCAAAATCAAACAACGTCAAAGAGAGATGGCGATGCGACGAATGATGCAGGAAATTCCAAATGCAGATGTCGTTATCACCAATCCAACTCACTATGCCATAGCGCTCAAGTATGACGAGCAAAATATGGAAGCGCCTAAAGTTGTTGCAAAAGGAACTGACTATGTAGCGCAAAAAATTAAATTAATTGCAAAAGAAAATGATGTTGTAATGGTTGAAAATCGTCCTTTAGCTAGGGCGATGTACGATCAAGTTGAGATTGGTCAACAGGTTCCAGAAGAATTCTTTAAAGCAATAGCAGAAATATTAGCTTATGTTTATCGAATAAAGCGTAAAATTTAGACCATAGTAGGAGGGACAACATGAAAATTCGTGACATAGGTGTTTTAGCTGCAGTAATTATGATTGTAGCAATGCTCATTATCCCTCTACCGACATGGTTATTAAGCTTTTTAATCATTATTAATATTACATTGTCATTATTAGTGTTATTAGTGGCCATGAATATGAAAGAAGCATTAGATTTCGCCATTTTCCCTTCAATCATCCTGTTATTAACATTATTCCGATTGGGATTAAGTATATCTACGACTCGTGCTATCTTATCTCAAGGTAATGCGGGAGATGTTGTTGAAACATTTGGAGAATTTGTAACAGGCGGGAATATCCTAGTCGGTTTAGTTATTTTCATGTTATTAGTAATTATTAACTTTATAGTTATTACAAAAGGTTCTGAACGTGTAGCAGAAGTTGCAGCACGTTTTACATTAGATGCAATGCCAGGGAAACAAATGAGTATCGATGCGGATTTAAATGCTGGGATGATTTCCGAAAAAGAAGCAAGAGAACGCCGTGAAAAAGTTTCCAAGGAATCGGATTTTTATGGAGCGATGGACGGGGCAACAAAATTTGTAAAAGGTGATGCCATTGCCTCTATTATTATGGTATTCATCAACTTACTTTTTGGGATTATCATTGGAATGATGCAGTTAGGTTACTCAATGGCCGATGCAGCTAATCATTTCTCCACGTTAACAGTGGGGGATGGATTGGTTGCACAAATTCCAGCACTTCTTATTTCAACGGCAACAGGGATTGTTGTGACACGAGCGGCATCTGACGGTAATTTAGGTGAAGATATTGCAAATCAGTTATTTGCACAATCCAAATTGCTATATATTGCTGGAGGTTCAATCTTCCTATTAGGTCTTTTCACGCCACTTCCAGACTGGATTACAATGCCGATTGCTGCTGTGTTAATTGGTGGCGCATATATGATTAACAATAAAAAGAAAAAAGCGGAAGATCCGGAAGAATTGCTTGAGATGGAAGAAGAAGTGGCGGCAGATACGATGAAAAGTCCTGAAAATGTCGTGAATCTCTTAAATGTAGACCCTATTGAATTTGAATTTGGATATGGGTTAATTCCGTTAGTTGATGCCAGTCAGGGTGGAGATTTATTAGACAGAGTGGTCATGATTCGAAGACAGTTGGCACTAGAATTGGGTATTGTAATACCAGTGGTACGTATACGAGATAATATCCAATTACAACCGAATGAATACCGAATCAAGGTTAAGGGAAATGAAATGGCTAAAGGAGAGCTTCTACTTGATCACTATTTATCGATGAGTCCAGGAGATGACGATTCAATTGAAGGGATTGAGACGATTGAGCCTTCCTTTGGGTTACCAGCTAAATGGATCACTGAAAAGGTGAAAGAAGATGCGGAAATGTTAGGGTATACAGTTGTAGATCCACCAAGTGTAGTTTCTACTCATTTAACTGAAATAATCCGCGCAAACGCTCATGAGTTATTAGGACGTCAAGAAACGAAGCAGTTAATCGACCATTTACAAGAAAGCTATCCAATTTTAGTGGAAGAGCTAACACCAACGCCTTTATCTATTGGAGAAATCCAAAAAGTCTTGGCCAAACTATTAAAAGAAAATGTATCTATACGTAATTTACCTATTATTTTTGAAACATTAGCGGATTATGCTAAGTTAACAAGTGATACGGATGTATTAACTGAATATGTACGTCAAGGATTAGCTAGACAAATTACATCCCAATATGTATCAGGTGGGCCAAGCTTAAAAGTAATCACGATTCCTGGCAAGTTAGAGAAACTCATTGCAGATAGTGTTCAACAAACAGATCACGGTAACTATTTAGCAATGAATCCTCAAGATTCACAAAACGTGTTAGAGGCAATAGCGCAGGAAGTAGAGAAAGTCTCATTTATGGAACAATCTCCAATTATTTTATGTTCACCAGGTATACGGATGTACTTAAGACAATTAACAGAGCGTTATTTCGCACAAATTCCTATTTTGTCCTATAACGAATTAGATGCAAATGTTGAAATTCAAAGTGTTGGAGTGGTGAATGTAGAATGAGAATGAAAAAATATACAGCACCTTCAATTTCAGAAGCGATGAAGTTAGTACGAGCAGAATTAGGTGAAGATGCAGTAATCATTAATTCAAAAGTGGTCACAACAAAAAAATTATTCGGGCTTATCAAACATAAGAATTTCGAAGTACTTGCTGGGGTTGACGAAGTGGAGACAAGACCAATGTCTCCACATCTTTTTGAAATACAAACAAATGGTTTAAACTATACGGAATCTGCAGAAGAACCGAAAATACATATTGATAATACGTTATCAGATGAATTAAAAAGTGAAATTGCAGAATTGAAGTCGATGATGAAATCAATGCAAAAGCAAACATTTCAATCTGATTTACCTGAGAATTTTTTGCCTTTTTTTGACTTCTTGAAACGTCAGGAGCTTAATGAAGAGCTCATCACGACAATAAGTGATGAGCTCTTTGTGCATCAAAAACAACAAAAAACACTGCTAACAGAAGACCAAATGAAAGAAATATCAAAACAAGTGCTCCGGAAATCCCTTGCAAATTTACCGATGGGCGGTCTTTCCTATGAAAAAAAATATATTAATGTACTTGGACCAACCGGTGTTGGGAAAACGACAACGATTGCTAAAATGGCGGCAAGAGCTGTATTAGAGAAAAAGAAGAAAATAGGGTTTATCACAACAGATACTTATCGAATAGCTGCAATCGAACAATTAAAAACTTATGCAAATCTATTACAAGCACCAGTCGAGATTGTCTATAATGCCAATGATTATAAAAAAGCAATTGAAAAGTTTGAACATCTTGATTTAGTTTTTATCGATACAGCTGGAAGGAACTATAAAGAAGCAAAGTATGTAGATGATTTAAAGCAAATGATTAACTTCGATGAGGAAGTAGAAGCATTTTTAGTGTTAGCTTTAACTTCAAAAGAAAGAGATATGGAAACGATAATTCAACAATTTAGTGAAATTGCAATAGGTAAATATATCTTTACTAAGATTGATGAAACAAATTCTATTGGCACTATGTTTAGTTTAATGATTAAATATAATAAAGGACTTGCTTACTATACAAATGGACAAGAAGTACCAGAAGATATAGAAGAAGCTAATTTAGAAGCAGTGCTTGAACTGTTCTTTCAAGGAGAATATAAATGAGAGACCAAGCTGAAAATTTACGAATTAAGATGCTGGAAAGTCAAGGGGCTTTAGGGAGATCAATAGCGATTGTTAGTGGTAAAGGGGGAGTAGGAAAAACGAACTTCTCTACAAACTTTGCCATTAACCTATCTAAATTGGGAAAGAAAGTAGTCGTACTAGATATGGATATCGGAATGGGGAATGTGAATATCCTTATGGGTAAAACGTCCCCCTATGATTTAAAGCATTATTTATTCGGTGAAGCACCATTAGAAGAAGTAATATATGACGGTTCGCATGGTGTCAAATATATTTCAGGTGGTTCCGGAATGTCTTCAGTAATGGAATGGTCAAAAGATAGGATTAGTGCGTTGTTTAATGCATTTGAACAATTACAGAAGTCTTTTGACTATATTCTTTTTGATATGGGAGCTGGAGCAACAAACTGGTCATTAGATCTATTAAGTGCCATAGACGAAATTATCGTTATTACAACTGCAGAGCCAACTGCCATTACGGATGCCTATTCAATGATGAAATATATTCACATAAAAGACAATGATAAAACTTTTTACTTACTATGTAATCGTTCCTATTCAAGAGAAGAAGGACAAGATACACTAAATCGTTTACGAAGTACGATGAAACAGTTTCTTAAAAAAGATGTACTTCTTCTAGGCTCGTTACCAGAAGATCAAATGGTGAGAAAAGCTGTTCGTGAACAAGTACCATTTTCTATCGCCTATCCAGACAGTAACATCTCAAAGACATTAAAAGCGATGGTTCAACAATTTGTAGAACGTAATGTTGTTGAAATCCATTCCAGTAATGACAAGCAAGGGACGTTCTTATCTAAACTAAGAAGTATATTTTTGAAAGGGCGTGATTAATTGGAATTCTCAAGTAAAAGCAAACTTTTAGTGGTGGATGACTCTGCTTTTATGAGAAAGCTAATTAGTGACTTTTTTGATGGCAACCCGAAGATTGAAGTTGTTGGTACAGCCCGCAATGGCAAAGATGCAATAACTAAAATTCAAACTCTACAACCAGATGTAGTCACATTGGACGTTGAGATGCCAGAACTAAATGGCTTAGACGCACTTAAGGAAATCATGCGAGTTTCTCCAGTGCCAGTAATCATGCTATCTAGTACGACGCTTCAAGGTGCAGAAAACGCATTAATTGCGATTGAATATGGAGCCGTTGATTTTGTTGCAAAACCTAGTGGGACCATTTCAATTGATTTACACAAAATCAAAGAAGAATTAGTACATAAAGTTGAGCATGCAGCACATGTCTCTGTTTCAAAGTTAAGAAAGCCCAAAATAGACTTACAACAAAGTTTCATTCAAAAAAAGTCTACTTTCAATGATAAGCTATTCAATCACAAGTTAACCACAGTTGGAACACCTATTGCTGCTGAAAATCGCTTTAGTAAAGCCACGAAAAAAAAGATTGTCCTAATCGGTACGTCAACGGGAGGACCACGTGCTTTACAAGAGGTTATAACAAAAATACCTAGTTCGATAAAAGCGCCAATTTTAATAGTTCAACATATGCCTGCTGGTTTTACGAAATCTCTAGCAGATCGATTGAATAATCTAAGCCATATTAAGGTGAAAGAAGCAGAAAAAGGGGATATCTTACAAGATGGTGTTGCTTATATAGCCCCGGGTGGTAGTCACTTGAAGCTTGAAAAACACGGAGCTTCATATGAACTAGTTTTAGACCAACAAGAGCCCCCAAGATCTGGGCATCGCCCGAGTGTGGATGTTCTGTTTGAGAGCGTTAGTAAAATAAGCGATTTTGATAAGATTGCAGTCATTATGACAGGTATGGGATCAGATGGATCAAAAGGACTTATCGAACTAAAACAAAGTGGAAATGTCATGGTCATTGCAGAGTCAGAAAAAACATGCATAGTGTATGGAATGCCCAAAGCAGCCGTAGAAACACAGCTTGTCAACGAGGTCGTAGAAGTTGACAAAATTGCTGAAACAATTATGAAATATTTGCCCTAAAAAGGAGTGTTTCCAGTGGAACTTAATCAATATTTAGAAATGTTCATAGAGGAAAGTAAAGAACATCTACAATCATGTAGTGATAACTTGTTAGAACTTGAAAAAAACCCAACAGACTTAGCAATTGTAAATGAAATATTCCGTTCAGCCCATACTTTAAAAGGGATGTCTGCCACTATGGGGTATGAGGATCTTGCTGATTTAACGCATAAAATGGAAAATGTACTTGATGCGATTCGTAATGAAAAAATTCAAGTAAATGCTGAAATTTTAGATGTTGTGTTTGAATCAGTAGATCATCTAGAAGAAATGGTGATGAATATCGCTGATGGTGGTGACGGAAAAAGAAATGTTTCTCAAACCGTGGCGAAATTAAAACGTATTGAGTCTGGCGAACCGATTCTTGAAACTATCCCAACAGTAGTTTCGAGTGAATCGGTTGCTGAAAGTGCAGCCACAACGATTGTTTCAGAGAATAAATTACAATTAGAATATGATGATTTTGAAAAAACAGTATTACTTCAATCTATCGAGCAAGGATTTAATGCTTTTGAAATAGCGATTACATTAGATGATGGCTGTCTATTAAAAGCAGCTCGTGTCTATATGGTATTTGATATTCTAGAGAAAAATGGAGATGTCGTGAAATCCTCTCCTACTGTAGACAGGCTTGAAGAAGAACAATTCGATCAAGATTTTAAAGTAGCTTTAATCACACAAACTACTACTGAAGAATTGAAAAGTAAAATTCAAAAAGTTTCAGAGATTAATAATGTAGTAATTACACCGTTATCAAAAGAATTATTTACACAATCAGCGGTAGTAGAATCTGAAAAACCGCTTGAATCACCAGTGGGAGCAGTAGTAGAAGAAACACCATCAATTTCTCCAAATGAAGTAAAAAAAGAAGAATCAAATCAAAAAAATACTGTTGTAAAGCATGCAACGAGTAAAACAATTCGTGTGAGTATTGATCGATTAGATATTTTAATGAACCTATTTGAGGAACTTGTGATTGATAGAGGGCGACTTCAGTCTATCGCTTCGGAAGTGAATCATTCAGAGCTAAATGAAACCGTTGAGCGAATGAGTCGAACAATGGGAGACTTACAAAATATTGTTTTAACGATGCGTATGATTCCAATTGAAACCGTGTTTAACCGATTCCCGAAAATGGTCCGTACTTTATCGCGAGATCTTAAGAAAAAGATTAATCTAGAAATCTTAGGTGCTGAAACGGAGTTGGATCGTACTGTAATCGATGAAATCGGAGACCCATTAGTTCATTTAATTCGAAATTCAGTTGACCATGGTATTGAAAGTCCAGAAGTACGTCTTGCCAATGGTAAACCGGAAGAAGGAAATGTAACATTACGTGCCTACCATAGTGGAAACTATGTGTTCATAGAAATAGAAGATGATGGTGCAGGAATTAATCGTGAAAGAGTATTGAAAAAAGCAATCTCGAAAGGCATTGTATCGAAAGAAGCAGCGCTTTCGTTGTCAGATAAACAAATTAATGAATTAATCTTATCTTCTGGTTTCTCTACTGCTGAAGTAATTTCAGATATTTCAGGACGTGGGGTAGGATTAGATGTTGTAAAAACTACGATTGAATCATTAGGCGGTAATATTTCAATTGAATCTACAGAAGGTGTTGGATCAATTTTCTCTATTCAACTTCCTTTAACATTATCGATTATTTCAGTTATGTTAGTTGAAATTGAACAGGAAACGTATGCGATTCCTTTATCTTCAATTATTGAAACATCAATTATTAAAAATAGTGATATTCTCAATGCTCATAATCAAAAAGTAATAGATTTCCGTGGTAAAGTTGTTCCGCTTATATTCTTAGATGAAATATTTGATGTACCTAGAGCTGAAAGTAAAGATGATGAATACCATTCCGTTGTCATTGTCCGTAAGGGAGACAAGCTTGCTGGTTTAGTAGTGGATACATTTATTGGTCAACAAGAAATTGTCTTGAAATCTTTAGGAAACTACTTAACAAATATCTTTGCTATCTCTGGTGCGACAATTCTAGGCAACGGGAAAGTAGCGTTAATAATTGATTGTAATGCGTTAATGAAATAATTGAATAGATAAAAAGAGGTGTAGAGCATGACTGCTGTTGAACAAGAGTTTTTAAAAGTAATTGTATTCCAACTTGCTGACAAAGAATATGCAATTCCTGTATCTAATGTACAAGGTATAGAAAAATTAATGCATATTACACGTGTACCAAAAACACAATCCTTTGTAAAAGGAGTTATTAATTTGCGCGGAGTGGTGACACCAGTTATCGATTTACGTGAACGTTTTGGTATACCTGTATTAAATAATGTAGAAACAACTAGAATCATTATTACCACACTTGATGAAATGGAAGTCGGATTTATCGTTGACTCAGCAAACGATGTGCTCGACATCCCAATGAATGCCATTGAGCAACAACCAGAAGTAGTTGGATCAAATGAGGAAGATTTTATTTCGGGTGTGGCAAAATTAGAGAATCGACTAATGATTTTATTGCATCTAAATAAAATATTAAACCCATAGACGATTGAACAATCTGTGAAAAAGTAGGGATCCAAGGAATGAGTGAACAAAAAATTACATCATTGCATTTAGATGTCCTAAAAGAAATTGGAAATATAGGTGCTGCCCATGCTGCAACTGCACTTTCGAATCTGTTAAATAGGAAAATAGATATGCAAGTGCCAAAGGTTGAAATGGTTTCCTTTGAAGACATGATGGAACTTGTTGGCGGAGCAGAAACTGTTGTTGTGGGGATTTTCCTTCGTATTGAAGGAGATTCTGAAGGTAGCATGTTCTTTATCCTTCCAATAGAACAAGCGAACAGATTTATTCGAAGTCTAATCAATGATGACCAATTTGACTTTAAAGATAGTCAGCTTTCTGAACTAGGCGTATCAGCAATGCAAGAGTTAGGTAATATTCTTTCTGGTTCATATTTGTCAGCATTATCCGACTTTACAGGAATGAAATTATATCCGACTGTCCCTGGACTAAGTGTTGATATGTTCGGAGCCATTATAAGCATAGGGTTAATCGAAATTTCAAAAGCGAGCGACCAGGTAATTGTTATTAATACATCCATTTTTGAAGAGGGATATAGTGATTGTAATGAAGTTCACGGGCATTTCTTCTTACTTCCAGATCCTGATTCGACGAAAGATATTTTGAAGGCTTTAGGAGTCTATTAAAATGGTTGATGCTCGAACTAGTCAAGTCATTAAGGTTGGAATAGCACAAATGGATGTAGTTAAAATGCCAGATACAATTCGTACTTCTGGATTAGGTTCATGTGTAGGCGTTGTACTCTATGATGATATCAAACACATAGCAGGATTAGTGCACATCATGTTACCAGATTCAAGTTTAGCGAGAACAGAAACGATTAATGAAGCAAAATTTGCCAATACCGGAATAAAAGCGCTTATTAAAAAACTTAAATTAGAAGGTGTCCAACCATTGCGATTAAAAGCTAAAATTGCTGGTGGTGCACAGATGTTCAAATTTACATCAGACAAAGATTCTATGCGAATTGGACCGCGAAATGTCGAAGCGGTGAAGAAGGAGCTCACAAGAAACAGCATACCACTGATTGCAGAAGATACTGGTGGGAATAGCGGAAGAACAATCGAATTTAACCCGGTCACTTGTCAATTAAGTATACGAACAGTAAACCAGGGAGTGAGTGAGATATAATGTTTGGTTCGATATTTTACAATTTTTGGGCTGCTATCATCGGATTTAGCCTATATTTCTTTTGTACACTTTCCGATGCCTCACTACCTTTAAATAGTATAGTAAAATCTCTTCTTGTGTCAGTTGTTTCATTTGTCCTTATGTATGCCATTCGTTTGTTATTGGGATATATATTGTATACACCGGAAGAAGATGTAGAAAAGGATATAGAAAATGAACAATTGGGAGAACAACCTGAATTTCAAAATAGTAAGGATTCAGTTGGTGAAGGGACGACATCAACTATCGATATAAAGGATGAGAGTGTAGAAGATATTGCAAACGTAGTTAAGTCCATGTTATTACAGGATGAACCTCCAACTAAATAAAGTAAATCTTCAAAGCTGTTCATAAAGACAACCACTTTAAAGAGCCGACAAAATGGCTCTTTTTTGGTTTCTTCTTATTAAATATACTTAGGATGAGGTGAGGTGAATGTTTATCCTAAGGGTAAAGGAGTGAATCCATAGATTACTTAAATTGGTGAATTTGTTTGATTGAATAAGGTTTATAAGATAATTTCTCATTTCTCTCAATTTTTGGCTATGAAGGAAATAAATTTAGTTTAATAGAAATGTGTGCTTTTTTAATATCCTTTGATATAATATTTGATAGTAAGGAACGCACAATACCGAAAATCAATTGGTAAGTCCATAGTCCTAAATGTAAAACAAAAACCTGAATATAAGTAGTTCTATTGAATTTGGAATTACATAGGAATGAAGCCTTCCTTTGGCTTTACTAACTATTTCATACTAATCAAAATTTAAAGATATAAAAAACTGATGATTTCACATTATATGAGACATTTGTTACTTAAGATTTCCCTAAGAAGATTTAGTGAGAGGTGCATTTTGTATGGTACAGCTTCAAGTAGATAACGAACAAACTCTTTGGAATTGCTGGATCAATGATAGAGATCCTGAGGCGGGTAATATGTTAATAAAAAAATATAAATCAATTGTGTCTTATCATGTTCAACGAATAGGTGCAAGTATTCCAAAGAATGTTTCGCGTGATGAGTTGATGAGTTTAGGTATGATGGGATTATTTGATGCACTTAATAAATTTGATATCAACCGTGATTTAAAGTTTGATACATATGCTTCCTTTCGAGTTAGAGGTGCTATCATAGATGGATTAAGAAAAGAAGATTGGCTACCTCGGTCTGCAAGAGACAAAGCTAAAAAAATGGAAGCACAGATTGAAAAATTAGAACAACAGTTAATGAGAAGTGTAACACCTGAAGAGCTTGCACAACATATGGATTTATCAGTGGAAGAAGTTTATCAAACCGTACAGGAGCATTTCTTTTCTAGTGTTCTTTCGATTAATGAACAGCAGGATCAAGAAGAGACAGAAGGTAAAGCTTTTGTAATCCGTGATGATAGAACAAAAACACCTGAGCAGGAGGCTGTTCATGCAGAATTGATTCAGGAGTTAACCGAAAATATTAAAAATTTAAGCGAAAAAGAACAACTTGTTTTAAGTTTATTTTATACGGAAGAACTGACTTTAACTGAAATTGGTGAAATGCTCGGATTATCCACTTCACGAATTTCACAAATTCATTCCAAATCACTATTTAAACTAAGAAAGCTACTCTCAAACGAGATGATAGGTTAGCATTGATAAAAAGTACCTTTCTATGAAGTTGGGACAAATCATAAAATACCATTTCTCTTATGGGAATGGTATTTTTCTTCGTGAAGAAAATGGATTTCTGCTTTAACTTTGTATATAGGAAAGCTAGACTTGATATTAGATTTTCTAATGCTCGTTGTTTTTAGCGTTTGTAGAAAATAGCTTTAAGACGAAGCGCTAATAATCCAAAAGACTCATTTTCTTTTATAGTGTTTCAAGTGTATTCGTGATTTGTTGATTTAAAGCCCTAAGACTTTCAGTAGATAAAGAGGGTTCTTTGGTCATATCTTTTATGGGACATTGGATTATTTCGTTACATGCAAATTCTTGCCTGTGTATTCCAAATCTTAAATTAGGGGAGTAATAAAAATGAGTTTAAAGGCACTTGAGCTTCAAATTGCCATTCCGAAGACATTTGAAGCTGGGAAAATTGCAGATCAGCATCAGCAGAATGTTATTGGTCAGCAAGTGAATGCTCATGAATCTTTAAAAAAAGACATTAAGAAAAAAAGATTACAAGTAAGCGATACCCAAAAGTCTGATAAAATTACGGATGACAAAAACCAAGACCATAACCAAAAACAAGAGGCATTACCTGAAGAAAAACTGCAACATAAAGAAGAAAGAGAAGCGAAACATCCTTTTAAAGGTAATTTAATTGATTATAGCGGATAGGAGATCGAAATGGTTATAAGTATAGTTATTATATTGATACTTTCACAACTCATAAGTTTTTACTTCATCGTCATATTGAATACGAAAATCTCTAAGTTTAAGGATTTAGAGAAACGGCAGGATCAGTTGATACGAGAAATGGATGACGCGATTAGTTTATATTTAGTGGAGATGAAGGAAGAAAATGATCGTCTAATACAAGAGCTTTCTTCCATAAAACAAGCCGAGTTTGAAAAAAATGGTCTAAAAACAAAGAATATGGCAATGATGAATGAAGAATTATCAACAAATTCTTCCGCAAAAAATGACGAGCCGAAAAAATTAGAACCAACTGAAGAAGTAAAGATATCACCAAAATCAATTGTTCCAAAGACAATGGTAACGAATGCCTATAAACAACATAAACAGGCCAATGAAGTGCAGCAAACAGCTCAAGTAATAAAAGACGAAAAGGGTGAGGACAAAAACAACACAACCCCAACCCTTCTTCCTTTTGAGCAAAAGGTTCTGAACCTCCACCGACAAGGCAAAAAAGTCGATGAAATTGCAAAGATTATGCAAAAAGGGAAGACAGAAATCGAACTATTACTTAAGTTTCATGCATAAATGTGTTGCACCAGGAAAGATAGTGTGATATATTATCAACTGGTGTTAATTACACACGCATTTTGATGTAGTAAGTGGTGCTTTTTGAATAAAAAGTTGCTTGTTATAGATGAAAAATGCGGAGGAAAATAACCAAAACATTAGGAGGAAACACACATGTCAGTAATTTCAATGAAACAATTACTTGAAGCTGGTGTACATTTCGGACACCAAACTCGCCGTTGGAACCCAAAAATGAAAAAATACATTTTTGTTGAACGTAACGGTATCTACATTATCGATTTACAAAAAACAGTTAAAAAATTAGAAGAAGCTTACGACTTCATGCGCCAAGTTGGCCAAGATGGCGGTAAAGTACTTTTCGTAGGTACTAAAAAACAAGCTCAAGAAGCTATCAAAGACGAAGCTGAACGTTCTGGTAACTACTACATCAACCAACGTTGGTTAGGTGGTACTTTAACTAACTTCGGTACTATCCAAAAACGTGTTGCTCGTATGAAAGCAATCGAAAAAATGGAAGAAGACGGTACTTTCGAAGTTCTTCCTAAAAAAGAAGTTATCCAACTTAAAAAAGAACACGAACGTCTTGTTAAATTCTTAGGCGGTATCCGTGATATGGCTGGCATTCCAGATGTTATGTTCGTGGTTGACCCACGCAAAGAACGTATCGCTGTTGCTGAAGCTCGTAAATTAAATATTCCTATCGTAGGGATTGTTGATACAAACTGTGACCCAGATGAAATCGACTACGTAATCCCTGCTAACGATGACGCTATCCGCGCTGTTAAATTATTAACTGCTAAAATGGCTGATGCTCTAATCGAGTCTAAACAAGGTGAATCTGAAGCTCCAGCTGAAGAAGTAGTAGCTGCTGAGTAATTCACTATTAGAAAACTTGGTAAAGTAGCCAAGCTTCTCTAATGATAAGCCTTAGTTGCTCAAAAAGTAGCTAAGGAAGTGATAAGCTTTCTTAGCTACCTACAAAGGTGATAAGTGGATGAACCCTCTTATCACCTTTTTTTAAAGAAAAGCGGAAGGTGCTCGTTCAGCTCCGACAAGTGTTGGTGGCTCGTTCAGTCTCGACACGCATAACTATTTAAAACACTAAAAAATTTAATAATTGAAAACTCAAGGAGGAAACTTCAAATGGCAATTTCTGCACAATTAGTAAAAGAACTTCGTGAAAAAACTGGCGCAGGTATGATGGATTGTAAAAAAGCGTTAGTACAAACTGATGGTGACATCGATGCAGCTGTAGACTTCTTACGTGAAAAAGGTCTTTCATCTGCTGCTAAAAAATCTGATCGTATCGCTGCTGAAGGTACAACTTATATCCTAAATGAAGGAAATGAAGCTGTAATCTTAGAAGTAAATGCTGAAACTGACTTCGTAGCAAAAAATGAAAAATTCCAAGTACTAGTTGCTGAACTTGCAAAACAAATTTTAGCTGCAAAACCAGAATCAGTTGAAGCTGCATTAGAACTTACAAACGCTGAAGGCGTAAAAGTTGCTGATCAAATCTCTACAGCAGTTGCAACAATCGGTGAAAAAATCACTTTACGTCGTTTCGAAGTGAAAACTAAAACTGATGCAGATGCATTCGGTTCTTACTTACACATGGGTGGACGCATTGGTGTATTAGTAGTACTTGAAGGTTCAACTGATGAATCAGCTGCGAAAGATGTAGCAATGCACATCGCTGCTATCAACCCTCAATACGTATCTCGTGATGAAGTTTCTGAAGAAGTGGTTAGTCACGAACGTAAAATTTTAACTGAACAAGCTCTAAACGAAGGTAAACCAGAAAACATCGTTGCGAAAATGGTTGAAGGTCGCCTTGGTAAATTCTTCGAAGACGTTTGCTTACTAGATCAAACTTTTGTTAAAAACTCTGACCAAAAAGTACGTGACTTCGTTAAAACAACTGGTGGTAACGTTACTTCATTCGTACGCTTCGCTGTTGGTGAAGGTATCGAAAAACGTGAAGACAACTTCGCTGAAGAAGTTATGAACCAAGTTAAAGGTAACTAATTTAAATATTAAGTAAAAATAGGGGACACAAACCAGTGTTCCCTATTTTTAAAGAAAAGCGAAGGCGGCTTGCTTAGACTCGACACGCACTGGAGATTCCGACAAGAAGACGCTTTTTGTCTTCTTGGGAGGAATCGAAGTGACGCGAGAGTCTAGCCGCCGGAGCTGGACAAAAAGAAAAGCGGAAGCGCCCGGTTAGCCCCGACAAGCGCTGGAGGGACCTGACAAGTGTGCTCGCACACGTGGGAAGGTACCGAAGCGACCTCGAGGGGCTGGGCGCTGCAGCTGGACATAAAGAAAAGCGGAAGGTGCTCATTCAGCTCCGACGACAACTGGAGAAATCGACAAAAGGACGCTTTTTGTCCTTGCAGGCGATTTCGAAGTTGGCGAGGAGCTAGCACCTGCAGCTGGACAAAAAGAAAAGCGGAAGCGCCCGGTTAGCCCCGACAAGCGTTGGAGGGACCTGACGAGTGTGCTTTGCACACGTGGGAGGGGACCGAAGCGACCTCGAGGGGCTGGGCGCCAGTTAGCTGAAAAAAGTAAAGCATCCTGTTTAGCCCTTATGAGTACTGGAGATTCTGACAAGGAGACATTTTTGTCCATTGAATGAACTGAAGGGTCTGATGGGTTAAAGTTAAACATGGTCGCTTAAGACTGTTAGAAGTTTACACATTATTATCTTTAAAGTACTAGGCAGAATAAGTAGAAGTGTTTAGTAGAATAAAATTGAATTGCGGAGGTTTACTATGAGTGTGCCACAATATGAACGAGTAGTTATAAAAATTAGCGGTGAAGCATTAGCAGGAGAAGCTGGTTTCGGTTTATCACCAAAAATTATTAAGTCAGTTGCTGAAGATATTAAAGAAGTAGTGGAACTTGGAGTAGAAGTTGCAGTTGTTGTTGGTGGCGGAAACATTTGGCGTGGCAAAATAGGAAGCGAAATGGGTATGGACCGTGCATCAGCTGATTACATGGGAATGTTAGCAACGGTTATGAATTCTTTAGCTCTTCAAGATGCACTTGAAAAATTAGAAATCGAAACACGTGTACAATCATCTATCGTTATGACGCAAGTAGCAGAGCCTTACATACGCCGAAAAGCTGTACGTCATTTAGAAAAGAAACGTGTTGTAATTTTTGCTGCAGGTACAGGAAATCCATTCTTCTCTACAGATACGACGGCTGCTTTACGTGCGGCGGAAATTGATGCAGATGCGATTTTAATGGCAAAAAATAATGTTGATGGTGTATATTCTGCTGATCCAAAAACTGATTCAACTGCTGTTAAATATGACACACTCACATATTTAGACGTAATTCAACAAGGATTACAGGTAATGGATTCAACTGCTTCCACTTTATGTATGGACAACGATATCCCATTAATAGTATTCTCAATTATGAATAAAGGTAATATTAAACGAGCAGTACTCGGTGATAAAATCGGTACCGTTGTTAGGAGGAATTTTTAATGCCTAAACAAGTATTAGCGCAAGCAAAAGAAAAGATGGATAAATCCATTTCTGCATTTTCTCGTGAATTAGCATCTATTCGTGCAGGACGTGCAAACGCATCGCTTTTAGACAGAATTACTGTAGACTACTATGGTGCACCAACACCAGTCAATCAATTAGCGGGTATTTCTGTGCCTGAAGCACGACTTTTAGTTATTCAACCTTATGACAAATCAGTTTTAGGGGAAATTGAAAAAGCGATTATGAAATCAGATATCGGGATTACACCGACAAATGATGGGAATGTAATTCGTTTAGCGATTCCTGCTTTAACAGAAGAGCGTCGTAAAGATCTAGTAAAAGTTGTGAAAAAAGAAGCAGAAGAAGCGAAAGTAGCAATCCGTAATGTGCGCCGTGATGCAAATGATGATTTGAAAAAATTAGAAAAAAATGGTGACATTACAGAAGACGATTTACGTGGATTCACTGATGATATTCAAAAATTAACGGATGACTACATTGTAAAAGTTGACCAAGTTGCAAAAGATAAAGAAAAAGAAATTTTATCTGTATAAGAAAAAGCATCTTCAAATTGGTTATATTGATCATTTGCATTTTTTTGTAAAGCTAAATGAATGATGAACTAATTCAAAAGTAGGGCGTCCTATTAGTTGGGACGTCTTTTTTCAATGAAATAGTATTAACCAATACGGATGCGTTTACTTGCAACAAATGTTAGCGCCAAAAAAGAAGAGTAGACCAACAGAAGCTTATCTCAAAGTAATGATGATGGCTTCATAGGTGTATAATAAAAATGATTTGATAAAATGATACATAATGATTTCAAATAATTGAAAAAGTAAGAAATAAATACAAAGAACGTAAGACACAATCATTTGTTTTTGATATGATTATAAAAATACGATGTACACTTGAATTATGTAAGGATTGATATTTTTTATATACTTCAATAATATTGGTATCGTATCTTGCAAAGGAAAAACGTCCAAAAAGTTGTCAGGTGGGGGAATTGCTGATGTTAAATAAGCTATTTAATAAATCGAAAATAGGAAAGCAATCAATGGAGGTTAAAGAATCTCTTATAGATAATGAGTGTTTACCTTACCATATCGCAATCATAATGGATGGCAACGGACGTTGGGCAAAAAAAAGAGCAATGCCAAGAATTGCTGGTCATCATGAAGGAATGCAAACGGTTCGTAAAATTACACGTATCGCCGATGATATAGGAATTAAAGTATTAACTTTATATGCTTTCTCAACTGAAAACTGGAAAAGACCAAAAACAGAAGTTGATTATTTAATGAGTCTCCCACAAATGTTTTTAAACTCTTTTATGCCAGAGTTAATGGAACGTAATATTCGTGTGGAAATGATTGGCGACAAGGAAAGTCTTCCATCTAATACAAAAGTTGCTTTAAATGAAGCAATAGAAAAAACAAAAAATAATACAGGTCTTATTTTGAATTTTGCTATGAATTATGGGAGCCGTGCTGAAATAGTTCAGGCCATGAAGGACATAATGATAGAAGTAAACAAAGGGAGTTTAACATTAGATTCTGTAGATGAAAAAACGATTGATCAATATTTATTTACTTCTAATCTTCCAGAACCGGATTTACTGATTCGTACAAGTGGGGAAGTTCGACTAAGTAATTTTATGCTGTGGCAACTTGCTTATACGGAATTCTGGTTTACAGACGTCCTGTGGCCAGACTTTGATAAAGAAACATTCATGGAAGCGATACAAGCCTACCAACAGCGCAATAGGCGTTTTGGTGGACTGAAAGGAGAATAATTAAATTGAAGCAAAGAATTATAACGGGGGTAGTGGCTGGGGCGCTATTTATCATATTTGTGCTACTAGGTAACCTACCTTTTACGTTATTAGTATATGCACTTGCAGCTGTGGGAGCATATGAGCTATTAAAAATGAAACAAATGCGGCTGTCTTCAATTCCAGGTATCATTGGGATATTAATTACATTTATCTTATTACTACCGCAAACGGTAACCGATAATATTATAGAGGCGACATCTTTTTCTAAATTAGAATTATTAATGATAGGTGTCATTCTACTATTAGTTTATTCTGTTCTCGTTAAAAATCATTTTACTTTTGATGATGTAGGTTTTATTGTACTAAGTACAATTTATGTAGGGACGGGATTCTATTATTTAATAGAAACACGTAATAGTGGATTAGAATATATTATTTTTGCCCTGTTGATTGTCTGGACAACTGACTCGGGGGCTTATTTTATTGGGCGAAAAATTGGGAAAAAGAAATTATGGCCCGAAATTTCACCGAATAAAACAGTCGAAGGTTTTGTTGGAGGAATCATTTCCGCTGTCGTTTTTGCATGCATTATGCAAATGATTTATCCAATTGCGTCTTCTTGGCTTGTTTTAATAGTCATTACTGTAGTCGCATCAATATTCGGACAAATGGGTGACTTAGTTGAATCTGCTATTAAACGTCATTATGGTGTAAAGGATTCTGGTAAATTATTGCCAGGCCATGGAGGAATATTGGACCGTTTCGACAGTCTTTTATTTGTCCTACCTCTATTACACTTTTTACATTTTATTTAATCCAATATAGTTAGTTGCAATAAGTTCAAGGAGAAGAATTTTCTCTTTGAACTTAAAAAATGCACATCCATAGTTTTGAAGGGAAGACACAAATCATGAAGAAAATTAGCTTATTAGGAGCAACAGGTTCAGTTGGATTACAAACGGTTGATATTTTGTTAAATAATCAAGAAAGTTTCCAGCTTGTTGCACTATCTTCAGGAAGAAATATCGAAAAAACTCGTGAAATTATTTCACTGCTTAATCCAGAATTAGTTTCAGTACAAAATGAAGAAGATGCAGTTGTACTTTCAAAAGAATTTCCCCGAACTTCTTTCACTTTCGGATCAAAAGGTTTAGTAGAGGTTGCCACACATCCTGAATCTACAGTACTAGTGAATGCTGTCTTAGGAAGTGTAGGATTGGAGTCTACATTAGCTGCCTTACGTATGGGTAAAACAATTGCCATTGCAAATAAGGAAACGTTGGTGACAGCTGGTCATCTGGTAATGTCTGAAGCAAAAAAATATAACGCAATGATTCTACCTGTCGATAGTGAACACTCCGCTATTTTTCAATCCATGAATGGTGAGAACCCAAAACAAATTGAACGTCTCATCCTAACTGCCTCAGGTGGCTCTTTCCGCGATAAAACTCGTGAACAGCTTCAAAATGTAACTGTTAAAGATGCTTTAAATCATCCAAATTGGTCGATGGGAGCAAAAATAACGATTGACTCTGCAACAATGATGAACAAAGGGTTAGAGGTAATTGAAGCCCATGTATTATTTGATATGCCATTTGAGAAAATTGATGTTTTGTTACATAAAGAGAGTATTATTCATTCTCTAGTTGAGTATCATGATACAAGTGTCATTGCACAACTAGGGACTCCGGACATGCGAGTGCCTATTCAATATGCCTTAAGTTATCCTGATCGATTACCGCTTGCAGGAGGAAAACGCTTAAACTTAGCTCAAATTGGACAACTATCTTTTAAAGAAGTAGATTTTGACCGTTATCGTGCTTTAAAACTTGCCTATGACGCTGGAAAAGCCGGTGGTACTTTATTAACTGCAATGAATGCAGCTAACGAAGCAGCTGTTGGTTTATTCCTTCAAGAAAAAATTACTTTCTTACAGATTGAAGAAGTTATTGAACAAATTATGAACAATCATAATAATATTCTAGTTCCGGATTTAGAAACTATATTACATGTAGATAGCGAAACAAGAAAATCAGTAGAGAGCATGGTAAAATAGAGAGAGTAAGCATAGAATATGTTAACTTGCTCTTTGAAGGTGGGATGATATGCAAACTGTAATAGCGTTTATCATTGTTTTTGGTTCCCTTGTATTCTTCCATGAACTAGGGCACTTTATCTTTGCAAAACGAGCGGGCATTTTAGTTCGTGAATTTGCAATTGGAATGGGTCCGAAGATTTTTGGGATGATGAAAGGCGAAACGTTATATACACTTCGATTATTACCAATTGGTGGATATGTTCGTATGGCGGGAGAAGATACCGACTCCGTTGAGCTACAGCCTGGATATAGAGTTGGTTTAATTCTAAATCATAATAACGAAGCAGAAAAAATTTATTTAAACCAGAATGTACAAAATCCAAATGTTCTATTTATGGAAGTAGAACGTGCAGACCTTGAAAAAGGATTGTGGATCGAAGGTTATGACGAAGACGATCAATTTGTAAAAATTAATGTTTCAAGAAAAGCAACAATTATTGAAAATGGTACTGAACTGAAAATCGCACCTTTCGATCGCCAATTTGGTTCAAAAACAGTAGGGCAGCGTGCAATGGCCATTTTTGCTGGACCACTGTTTAATTTCATCTTAGCATTTGTCGTTTTTGCGTTTATTGCCCTTATGCAAGGGGTGCCAACTTATGAACCAATCATTTACGATGTGGTAGAAGATGGACCAGCAGCTGCGGCGGGTATGGAACCTGGAGACTACGTGAAGGCAATTGATGGTCATCCAGTAGAGGATTGGCAAGAATTTTCCGGAACGATTCAGGAAAAACCAGGTGAACCATTAACAATCCAAGTGGAACGTGATGGACAACAAGTGGAACTTAAAATGACACCAGATACTTTAGAGGAAAGCGGTAAGGAATATGGACAAATTGGTGTAATGTATCAAAGTCCAGTTGAAAAAAATCCTTTAAAAGCAATCGTCTTTGGTGTTACTCAAACGTATGATTATACAGTTCTAATTCTAGGACTATTAGGCGACCTAGTGACTGGACAATTTACAATCGATGCGCTATCCGGTCCGGTAGGAATTTACAAAGCAACAGAAACAGTAGCACAATATGGTGTATTTAATCTAATGAACTGGGCAGCAGTCCTAAGTATTAACCTTGGAATCATGAACTTATTACCATTACCAGCTCTTGACGGCGGACGACTATTATTCTTCGGTATTGAAGCATTACGTGGAAAACCGGTAGACCGCAAAAAAGAAGGCTTGGTTCACTTCGTGGGGATCGTATTATTAATGATCTTAATGGTAGTAGTAACATGGAATGACATCCAAAGATTTTTCTTCTAAAGAAAAGTGGACGAAAATCCAAAAATACAAACTCGTTTAACACAAGTCGTAGAGACAACCACAAGTTGACTCTACGACTTTTTGTTTATTACCACTAAGTTATAAATGTTAGTAGTTCAACTACAATTACTAAACCAAAACATACAATTTACGTTAGCATAAACGATTATGGTAAAATTCATTATGATGTATTGTTAATTTACTAACAGTGTTTGAACAAGTTTTTTCTAAAACGCCCTATTTCAATTAAGCGATCCGATACAACTAAACTCATAGTACATATTATAAAAAATGGATTTTGACCCATTGTGAAAGTTGGATTTTTCAATACGATTAGCAGTTGGCATACGAAATCACTGTGTTGTATGATATGCTAAATATGTGATTTATGAAGAGAAAAGGTGGAGCGATATGAAACAAAGTTCTACATTAATTCCAACGCTACGTGATATGTCTTCAGATATAGAAGTGAAATCTCAGAAAATGTTACTACGTGCGGGATATATTCGTCAAAGTGCAAGTGGTGTTTATTCTTACTTACCATTAGCTAAACGTGTACTAAATAAATTAGAAAAAATGATCCATCAAGAGATGGAGACCCTAGGAGCTGTGGAAGTAAGTCTACCCACTTTACAAGGGCAGGATGTTCAAGAACAATCCATTAATTTTGATGTCGACCAAGAAGAGTTGTTACAAATAACAAACCGAAACAAACAAAATTTAATTCTCGCCGCTTCTCATGAAGAAGCAATTACAATGCTAATTCGTGAAGGAATTCAATCATATAAAAGATTACCAATCACACTTTATCAAATTCAGGCTAAATACCGTGATGAAAAGAATACTCGATTAGGACTTTTAAAGAGTAGAGAATTTTTGACAAAAGATTCTTACTCCTTTCACGTGAATGATGAAAGTGTAGAAGATTCATTTAATAACATAAAACAAGCATACTCAAATATACTAAGTAAGCTTGGATTACATTATGAAATTATTGAAGCTGATTCTGGCACTGGGGTCGAAGCAATAGAATTTATCATTGCTTCAGAAATTGGTGAGACGGTTATTGCTTATTCCAATGAATCAAGATTTGCCGCTAATATTGAAGTAGCTCAGGTTATCAATAATGTGGTTCCATCGGATATCCCAATGAAATCACTGGAAAAAGTAGCAACGCCAAACGTGAAAACAATAGAAGATGTTAGTGCATTTTTTAATATAGAAGAAACCAATTGTATCAAATCCTTAGTATTTAATATCGATGGGGAATTTGTCGTTGTGTTAGTGCGCGGCGATCATCAAATTAACCCATATAAACTTCGTAAAGTGTTAAACGCTAACTCGATTTACTTAGCAACAGAAGAACAAGTTCAAGAATTGTTGGGTTGTCAAGTTGGATCAATTGGCCCTATGAAGTTACCTATTGATGTAAAGGTTGTAGCCGATTATGCGATCCAATCAATTCGTAATGGAATAGCAGGTGCCAACGAGGATGGCTATCATTACATGAATGTTACACCAGAGCGAGATTTTGCTATTAGTAGCTATGAAGATTTACGATATATAAAAGAAGGGGATCCTTCCCCTGATGGACAAGGAACAATTCTATTTAAAAGAGGAATTGAAGTAGGAAAGATAAGTAAACTAGGAACGAGTCTCTCTGAAAAACTAAAAGCAAATTATATAGATGAAAATGGGCAATCTCTTCCGATTCTCATGAATAGTTATTATTTAGGGATTTCAAGATTATTAGCAGTAATCGCGGAAAATTTCCAAGATGATAATGGGTTTGTTTGGCCAAAGCACTTTTCACCATATGAACTTCATCTGATTCCGGTAAATACGAATGATGAGGTACAATTAAATCTTGCAAATGAGCTCTATAACATTTTAACTTTTTATCAGTTTGAAGTATTATTCGATGACCGAGATGAACGAGCTGGTGTGAAGTTTATCGATGCAGACTTAATTGGACTTCCTGTAAGAATCACTGTAGGTAAAAGAGCAAGTGATGGGATTGTCGAAGTGAAAGTTAGAAATACAGGTGAAACATTTGAGTGGCCCAAAGAAGAACTAATCGACCACTTGAACGAAATTTTCCGTACCAACTAATAGTACATACAATTAATGGAATGACAATTAAAGAAGATTCCATCGTATAATATTAATTGTAGAAATGCTTTAGAGGTTTCGTAAATATAAAAAATCAAAAAATTAAGCGTCATGAAACAAGTCGTAGAACCAACACCAAGTTGGCTCTACGGCTTGTGTGCTTAGTTCGCTTACTTGAATACAATTTCTCAACTTTTTGATATAATAAGTAAGTTTGTTTCAGGTATTAACATAATTTTTTCTATTAATAAAATAACATGAGGTGGTGAGTCTGATGGTAGACAACCAAGAAGCAAGAGAACGATTTTTAACACTTTTACAACAACTACAGCTAACGGAAGATGTCTACATGTCTTTTTTTGAAAAAGGGGAACTCACACGACTAACCGTTCATAAAAAAAATCGAGTTTGGTGTTTTGCTATTCAATTAGAAAACATCTTGCCGTTTCAATTATATCAATTATTCCGTACAAGAATGGCGGAACAGTTTTCGCATATCGCACAAGCATCGATTACTGTTCAAGCAAGAAATCCTGTAGTGACGGAACAATTGATAACAGATTATTGGCTATCTGCAGTTGAACAATTAGATGCATCCCCCCCATTGAAAAATCGATTAATGACACAGATTCCGAAATGGACAGGCAATAAATTAATTATTTCCTGCATGGCAGAAATGGAACAACTGACATTTAAATCTAAGTACGGAACCAAAATTGTTGATGCATATGAAAGTTTGGGTTTCCCACAATTTTCGGTTGACTTTCAATTAGTAGAAGCAACGGACGAAATGAAAGAAGCACAAAAGCAATATGCACAGCAACGTCAATTAGAAGAAGCAGAACTAGCGAGAAGAGCGATGGAGGATTTCCAAAGTCGTGAAAAAGCTAAATCAGATAGCCCTGAGACAGTTAGCTCAAGTGGTCCATTCCAATTAGGAAATCACATAAAAGATACAGAAATAATGGAAATTCGTCGTGTTGTTGAAGAAGAACGTCGAGTAGTTTTAGAAGGATTCGTATTTGCTGTTGAAATCAAGGAGCTACGAAGCGGTCGTTCATTGCTAGAGCTGAAAATGACAGACTACACGGATTCTATTCTTGTAAAAATGTTCTCTCGCGATAAAGAAGACGCTGAGCGTATGGCTCAATTGAAAAAAGGTATGTGGATCAAAGTTCGTGGTTCTGTTCAAAACGATACATTCGTACGTGATTTAGTCGTGATGGCTCAAGATATCAATGAAGTATTTAAAGAATCACGCAAAGATACTGCACCTGAAGGACAAAAACGGGTAGAGCTTCATTTACATACACCAATGAGTCAAATGGATGCTGTGACACCGATTGGAAAATTAGTAGAACAGGCAGCCAAATGGGGTCATCCTGCAATCGCCATCACAGACCACGCAGTAGCACAAGGTTTCCCAGATGCCTATGCAGCAGGAAAAAAACATGGGGTTAAAATTATCTATGGTATCGAAGCGAATTTAGTAGATGACGGTGCACTAATCGCCTATGCCGAACAACATATTGCATTAGATGACGCCACTTTTGTTGTGTTTGACGTCGAGACAACCGGACTTTCTACGGCGTATGATACGATTATCGAGCTTGCAGCAGTGAAGATTAAGGAAGGGAAAGTAATCGATAAATTCGAACGCTTTGCTAATCCGCATAAACCGTTAACGGCGAAAATTATCGAACTGACTCATATTACAGATGATATGCTACAAGATGCACCAGAAGCTGATCAGGTAGTTACAGAATTTAAAGAATTTATTGGTGATTCAATTGTTGTTGCTCATAATGCGTCATTTGATATGGGCTTCTTATATACAGCCTATGAAAAAGCAGGTATACAAGGTGTCATTCACCCAGTAATTGATACATTAGAGCTTTCTAGATTCTTAAATCCAACATTAAAAAGTCATCGTTTAAACACATTATGTAAACGATATGGCATTGAATTAACACAACATCACCGTGCCATCTATGATACAGAGGCCACTGGGGAATTAATGCTTCACTTATTGAAAGATGCAAAAGAGCAATTTAGCATTCAATATCATGACGAATTCAATGAACATATTAATCGAGATGAGAGCTATAAACAGTCTCGTCCATATCACTGTTCAATCTTAGCGGTTGACAATGACGGTTTGAAAAATTTATTTAAGTTAATTTCCATTGCACATACAAAAACTTATTATCGTGTACCTCGTATTCGTAGGTCAGATTTAATAAAGCATCGACAAGGTCTTCTCGTGGGATCGGGATGTAGTAATGGTGAATTATTTGAAACGATGATGAATAAATCCAGTGAAGAGGCTGAAAAGGTTGCAAAATTCTATGATTATATAGAAGTCCAACCGAAACCAGTCTATGCTCCTTTAATAGAGGGTGGCGTGATTCATGATGAATGGAATTTAGAAGATATCATCCGAAAACTCGTGAAACTCGGAAAACGAATGGACAAACCGGTTGTTGCAACAGGAAATGTTCATTACTTAGATGAAAATGATGCGATTTTCCGTCAAATTTTAGTAGGTTCACAGGGTGGGGCAAACCCTCTAAATCGCTATAAATTACCTGCTGTTCATTTTAGAACAACGAATGAAATGTTGGCTGAATTCGACTTCTTAGGACCAGATTTAGCGAAAGAGGTCGTAGTGACAAATTCGCAAAAAATTGCCGATATGATTGGTGATGTAAAACCGATTAAGGATGAACTATATACACCAAAAATTGAAGGCTCTGATGAAGAAGTAACCAATTTAACTTATGAAATGGCCCATAAAATTTATGGTGAAGAGTTACCTGAAATCGTTAAGGCCCGTATTGAAAAGGAATTAAAATCAATTTTAGGAAATGGGTTCGGTGTAATTTACTTAATTTCCGCGAAACTCGTGAAAAAATCACTTGCTGATGGCTATTTAGTAGGGTCGCGTGGATCAGTAGGGTCTTCACTTGTAGCGACGTTTATGGAAATTACAGAAGTAAATGCATTGCCACCACATTATATTTGTCCGAACTGTAAAAACGTCGAATTCTTTGATGATGGTTCTGTAGGTAGTGGTTTTGACTTACCAAACAAAGATTGCCCTAAATGTGGTGGACCCTACAAAAAAGATGGTCATGATATTCCGTTTGAAACTTTCTTAGGATTCAAAGGAGACAAAGTTCCCGATATCGACTTAAACTTCTCCGGTGAATATCAACCACAAGCCCATAACTATACAAAAGTGCTATTTGGTGAGGATTATGTATATCGTGCAGGTACAATTGGTACAGTAGCCGAAAAAACTGCTTATGGGTATGTCAAAGGTTATTCAAATGATAATAACCTGTCGTTCCGCGGGGCAGAAGTAGACCGTCTAGTTCAAGGTTGTACAGGAGTTAAACGTACAACAGGGCAACACCCTGGTGGGATTATTGTTGTACCAGATTATATGGATATATATGACTTTACTCCAGTTCAATTCCCAGCAGATGCGCAGGATGCTGAATGGCGAACAACTCATTTCGACTTCCACTCTATCCATGACAATGTGTTGAAGCTCGATATACTAGGGCACGATGATCCGACTGTGATTAGGATGCTACAAGACTTATCTGGGATAGATCCGAAAACAGTCCCAACAGATGACCCAGAAGTAATGAAAATTTTCTCTTCACCTGAATCACTCGGTGTAACAGAAGAGCAAATCGGCGCTAAAACAGGGACTCTAGGGATTCCTGAGTTTGGGACACGCTTTGTTCGTCAAATGTTAGAAGATACAAAGCCTTCAACCTTTAGTGAGCTTGTTCAAATTTCAGGATTATCCCACGGGACAGACGTTTGGTTAGGTAATGCTCAGGAATTAATTCAAAACGGGACTTGTGTCCTTTCTGAAGTAATTGGTTGTCGTGATGATATTATGGTTTATCTCATCTACCAAGGATTAGAACCTGGCTTTGCCTTCAAAATTATGGAATCTGTTCGTAAGGGGAAAGGTTTAACAGAAGAAATGGAAGCGGAAATGCGTGCTCAAACTGTGCCAGAATGGTATATCGATTCATGTAAAAAGATTAAATACATGTTCCCGAAAGCCCATGCTGCTGCTTATGTACTGATGGCAGTACGTATAGCGTGGTTTAAAGTGCATCATCCGATTTTATATTACGCTGCTTACTTTACAGTTCGTGCAAGTGATTTTGACTTAATCGCAATGACGCAAGGGTCAGCAATGATTCGCTCTCGTATAGATGATATCAATGCAAAAGGATTAGATGCATCGAAAAAAGAAAAAGATCTATTAACGGTATTAGAGCTTGCATTAGAAATGTGTGAACGTGGTATGAGTTTCCAAAAAGTAGATTTATACCGCTCACAAGCAAGTGATTTCGTTATTGATGGCAATTCGTTAATCCCACCGTTTGATGCAATCCCTGGTTTAGGTACCAATGTTGCTAAAGCAATTGTAGCAGCACGAGAAGACGGTGAATTCTTATCAAAAGAGGATTTACAACAGCGTGGTAGAGTATCAAAATCGCTAATTGAGTATATGGATACATTAGGTTGTCTTGAAGGTCTACCTGATGCCAACCAGTTATCATTGTTCTAGGATAGAACCTTTAAGCAAGTTTACCAATTGAAGTACTCAATTACGTAAATTTGCATTAAGTCAAAAAATATGTTATCGTTATGGTAATAATTTGTTGATAGTTTTGCAGCAAAAGAGTGGGGCTTTTCCCGCTCTTTTCTGTTGTTAGGCTTATCCAAATTTTTCTTACAGATCATTCGGTAAGTCCTCAAATTTCACCAACACTGGTGGAATTTCTGTTTTTATACTGATGGAGTTCAAAAACAACACGAAATTAGTATAATTAAGCATAAAATCTCGCTTTTTAGTGAAATTTTAGTTTATATAACCGATAATTGTGAAAACCAAAGGCAAGAGCAATTACGTTGGGAGGATACTATGAGCAAAGTAACGTCAGTAATTGAAGAACTTGTTACGCCAATTGTAGAAGAGTTGAACCTTGAACTTGTCGATGTTGAGTTTTTAAAAGAGGGACGTAATTGGTTCCTTCGTGTATATATTGATACACCAGAAGGCGGCATTGATATTGAACAATGTGCGCTCGTAAGTGAGCGTTTAAGTGAAATTCTGGATGAAAAAGACCCAATCGAGCAAAACTACTATTTAGAAGTTTCTTCACCTGGTGCTGAACGACCACTAAAAAAGGAATCAGATTTTGAAAAATCTGTAGGCAAATTCATCTATGTGAAAACATATGAGCCAATAAAAGATATGAAAGAATTCCAAGGTTATCTAAGGTCATATACTAAAGAAGAAGGCTTAGAACTTGAAGTTCGTATTAAAACACGTAAAATTACTGTATTTATCGAAAATGACAAAATCGCTAAAGCTAGACTAGCAATCGATTTTTCAGCATAACTGAATATTAGGAGTGAACAAAATGAGTAGTGATTTACTAGATGCTTTAACTGCTCTAGAGCAACAAAAAGGAATTTCAAGAGAAGTAATAGTTGAAGCAATCGAAGCTGCATTAGTAACGGCATATAAAAGAAACTTTAATCAAGCACAAAACGTTCGTGTTGATTTGAACTTAGACAATGGTTCGATGTTAGTTTATTCTCGCAAAGATGTTGTAGAGGAAGTTGAAGATGATCGTCTTCAAATCGCTCTAGAAGATGCGAAAGAGATTAACCCAGCCTATGAAATTGGTGACGTTTTAGAACAAGAAGTAACTCCTCGTAACTTTGGTCGTATTGCTGCTCAAACAGCTAAACAGGTAGTAACACAAAGAGTACGTGAAGCTGAACGCGGAATCATTTATGAAGAGTACGTAGATCGTACAGATGACATTGTAAATGGAACAATTGAGCGTCAAGATGCACGTAACATTTATGTAAGCTTAGGTAAAGTCGAAGCTGCATTACCTGTAAATGAGCAAATTCCAGGTGAAGTATATAAACCACAAAGCCGTATTCGCGTTTATATTACGAAAGTAGAACGTACTACTCGCGGACCTCAAGTAATTGTTTCTCGCACACACCCAGGATTACTTCGTAGACTTTTCGAGATGGAAGTTCCAGAAATCTTTGAAGGTATCGTAGAAATTAAGTCAATTGCTCGTGAAGCAGGAGATCGTTCTAAGATTTCCGTTTTTGCTCATAATCCAGAAATCGACGCAGTAGGTGCATGTGTTGGTGCAAAAGGTGCCCGTGTACAAAATATTGTAAACGAGTTAAATGGAGAAAAAATTGACATTGTTGAATGGTCAGAAGATCCAATCGAATTCGTAGCAAATGCTTTAAGTCCTTCAAAAGTACTTGATGTTATCGTGAACGAAGAAGAAAAATCGACAACTGTTGTTGTTCCAGACTATCAATTATCTCTAGCTATCGGGAAACGCGGACAAAATGCACGTCTTGCAGCGAAGTTAACAGGCTGGAAAATTGATATTAAGAGTGAAACAGATGCAAGAGAAGCAGGTATCTATCCAAACGAATCAAGTCGTTTCGTTGCAGCAGAAGCTACTGAAAACGATAGCGATTTCTACGATGAAGATGTAACATACGATCTTTATCAAGACGACGAAGAATAAGGATTAGCATTTTTTGCTTCCATATTTCACAATGTCTAGCTGTGGCGCTTAGCCTTCGAGGTCGTTTCGGAATCTTCCCAAGTGTGCTAGAACACTTGTCAGGTTCTGGAAGCGTCTGATTGGGGCTGACCGAGGCGCCTACGCTTTTCAAAATGTCTAGCTGCGGCGCTTAGCCCCTCGAGTCGTTTCGAAACCTTCCGACGTGTGCGAGCACACTTGTCAGGTTCTTCCAACGCTTGTCGGGGCTGACCGAGGCGCCTCCGCTTTTCTAAAAAGGAAGGTGATTTTTCCATGGCAACACAAAGAAAGGTTCCTTTACGTAAATGTGTCGTAACAGGCGAGATGCTTCCTAAGAAATCAATGTTACGTATTGTTCGCTCCAAAGAAGGCGAAGTATCAGTGGATGTAACGGGAAAGAAATCTGGACGTGGTGCTTATATATCTAAATCGGAAGAGGCAGTTGAAGCTGCGCGGAAGAAAAATATATTAGAACGCCAATTAGAAGCAAAGATTCCTGAAGAGGTTTATAATGAATTAATTAAACTCATTCGTAGGGAGTCCATCCTATGAGCGAAAGACTACTCCAATTACTAGGATTAGCAGCTAGAGCAAGAAAGATTGTCACTGGGGAAGAGTTAGTAGTAAATCAAATACGTACGAATAAAGCAAAGCTGGTACTGCTAGCATCCGACGCCTCAAAGAATTCTAGTAAGAAGATTCAAGACAAATGTACGTATTATAACGTTGAGTATCATGTGTTTGGTGATCGCTACCAGCTAGGGACTGCAATTGGTAAAGAAGCACGTGTCGCAATCGCTGTTGTAGATAGTGGATTCGCGAAAAAGATGTCTAGTCTACTCAACGAAAATTAATCGGGGGTGAGCAGATGACCAAATTAAGAGTTCATGAATATGCGAAAAAAGTGAATAAATCAAGTAAGGAAGTAATAGAGGAACTTAAAAAGCTAAATGTTACGGTTTCAAACCATATGTCTATGCTTGAAAGTGATGCTGTTACGAAATTAGATTCTGTTTTTAAAGGCACTTCAACTAGAAACACTGGAGTACAACAAGAGAAGAGACAACCTTCTCAAAATGCGCAAAAGTCACAACCAAATGCGCAAGCCAATCGTTCAAATCGTCCATCTAATGGTACATCGAATAGACCAGCAAACAGTCAATCAAATAGATCGGCAAACGGTCAATCGAATAGACCAGCAAACGTGACTTCAACGAATAGCTCAACAAATGAACAAAGATCAACGTCACAAAACAGTGGCGAAAAATATAAGAATGCAAAAGGTAACCAAAATCGAAATATGGCCCAAAATAATAATAATAACAACTCAAACAACAATCGAAATAATAATAAAGGCGGCTTTCAACAACGTAAAAAGCCAGGTATTCACGGAGGCAAACGTCGCCATCCTAAAACACATCAACCAACCATTCCACAAGCTCCAAAAGAGTTACCGGAAAAAATTACGTTCTATGAATCATTATCAGTTGCAGAATTAGCGAAAAAGCTTCATCGTGAACCATCTGAAATCATTAAAAAATTATTTATGCTTGGTGTTATGGCAACAATCAACCAAGAATTAGATAAAGATGCAATCGAGCTAATCTGTGCAGACTATGGCGTAGAAGTGGAAGAAGAAATTCGCGTTGATAAAACAGATTTAGATGTATACTTCGAGCAAACAGAAGAATCTCAAGAAGAGCAAGTAGTACGTCCACCAGTTGTAACAATCATGGGACACGTTGACCATGGTAAAACTACATTACTTGACTCTATCCGTAATACAAAAGTAACTGCTGGTGAAGCAGGTGGTATTACACAACATATCGGTGCTTACCAAGTAAACATCGATGGTAAGAAGATTTCATTCCTAGATACTCCAGGACATGCTGCGTTTACAACAATGCGTGCACGTGGTGCAAGTATCACAGACTTAGCAATTATCGTTGTAGCAGCTGATGATGGTGTAATGCCACAAACAGTTGAAGCAATTAACCATGCAAAAGCGGCAGAAGTACCAATTATTGTAGCAGTAAACAAAATGGATAAGCCATCAGCAAATCCGGATCGTGTTATGCAAGAATTAACAGAACACGGATTAGTACCAGAAGACTGGGGTGGCGATACAATTTTCGTTCCAATATCTGCCTTGAAAGGTGAAGGTATTGATACGCTATTAGAGATGATACTATTAGTGTCTGAAGTAGCTGAATTAAAAGCAAACCCTAACCGTTCAGCTATCGGTACAGTAATCGAAGCTCAGTTAGATAAAGGTAGAGGTTCTGTTGCCACATTATTAGTACAAGATGGAACTTTACGTATTGGTGACCCAATTGTAGTAGGTCATGCTTACGGACGTGTACGTGCAATGGTTAATGACCTTGGCCGTCGTGTAAAAGAAGCAGGTCCTTCAACTCCAGTAGAAATTACTGGTATTAACGAAGTGCCACAAGCTGGTGACCGTTTTGTTGTCTTTGAAGATGAGAAAACTGCACGCCAAGTTGGTGAGTCTCGTGCAATGACTGCTATCCAAGCAAACCGTTCTGAAAAACAACGCGTTACATTAGATAATTTATTCGAACAAATGTCTCATGGCGATGTTAAGGAACTAAACTTAATCGTGAAAGCTGACGTACAAGGTACGGTAGAAGCTATGGCTGCATCATTAATGAAAATCGATGTAGAAGGCGTAAACGTGAAAATCATTCACACTGGCGCTGGTGCGATTACAGAATCAGATATTTCATTAGCTGCTGCTTCTAACGCTATCGTAATTGGATTTAACGTTCGTCCTGACGTAAATGCAAAACGTGCTGCAGAAGAAGAAGGCGTAGATATTCGCTTACACCGTATTATTTACAAAGTAATCGAAGAAATCGAAGCAGCGATGAAAGGGATGCTTGATCCAGAGTTTGAAGAAAAAATTGTTGGGCAAGCTGAAGTTCGTCAAACAATTAAAGTTTCTAAAGTTGGTACTATCGCTGGATCTTACGTTACAGAAGGTAAAATCGTTCGTGATGCGGGCGTTCGTGTTATCCGCGAAGGCATCGTTGTATTCGAGGGTGAACTTGATTCACTAAAACGTTTCAAAGATGATGCAAAAGAAGTAGCAAAAGGTTACGAATGTGGTATCACAATTAAAAACTATAACGACATTAAAGAAGGCGACATTATCGAAGCCTTCGTAATGGAAGAAATTAAACGATAATGATCGTTTACGCGGAAGTTGAGTTTATTATTTCTGATTCCCATTCGTTAAAGGAAAAGCGCGCTGTTTTACAGCGAATGATTACCCGAACAAAGCAGAAATTCAATGTTTCTGTTGCAGAAATAGATCATCAAAATGTGTGGCAACGGACAAGAATTGGTCTTGTCTGTGTGTCCTCATCTAAGATGAGTGCAGAGCGAGAAATCGAACATGCACTTCACTTCCTAAAGTCTAATCCATCCTGGGAACAGCTTGACGTTTGGATAGACTACTTATAAAAAATAAACGGGAGTTCATCCCGTTTCTCGATGTACAGAAAATTTTTAAGGTAAGAAAATGTACTCTTACATATGAGTCGATTGTTTTACGCAGTTGCGCAAGTAAAGTTAGGAGTCAATGTTTTTATCTTAAATTAAGAGGTGGCAACTATTATGTCATTACGTTCAAATCGAATTGGAGAACAAATGAAAAAAGTGCTTGGGGATATCATCACACGTAAGTTGAAAGATCCTCGCGTTGGGTTTGTCACTGTTACAGATGTTGCTGTAACAGGAGACTTACAACAAGCAACTGTTTATATCTCAGCTCTTGGCACTGATCGTGAACGTGAAGATACTCTAAAAGCATTAATGAAAGCTTCAGGGTTCATCCGCACGGAAATTGGTCATCGCATTCGTTTGCGTCGCACGCCAGAAATTACATTTGAATTCGATTCATCTGTAGAATACGGCAACAAAATCGATGCATTATTACGTTCATTGAATGATGAATAATTGATTGATTAAAAGTAAAGTCTACATCTGCATATACTTGTGCGATGTAGGCTTTTTGTTTTGGCATGGAGGAAGTTGGTTTAGAAAAGAGGCTGGATTTTTGAAAAGTGGCTGCTTTTATTGAAAGAAGCAGGATTTTAGAGAAGAGAGGCAGCTTTTTAGTTGAAAGAGGCTGAATTTTTGAGTAAAAAGGCTGCTTATTATTGAAAAGGCAGAATTTGAGGAAAGAGAGGCAGCTTTTTATTTGAAAGAGGCTGAATTTTTGAGAAAAAAGACTGCTTATTATTGAAAGAGGCTGAATTTGAGAAAAGCGAGGCTACTTTTAAGAAAACGACTAAATTTTTAAGAAAAGTAACTGCTTATTTCTGAAGTGGCTAGATTTCGACAAAAAGAGGCTAGAATATGAAAATAAGTGGCTAGTATTCGACAAAAGCAGGCTAGATTATCAAGAAAAGAGGCTAGAATTTAGAAAAGCGAGGCTACTTATTAAAGAAAAGGCTAAATTTTTAAGAAAAGAAGCTGCATATTTCTGAAGTGGCTAGATTTCGACAAAAAGAGGCTAGAATATGAATGAAACTGGCTAGTATTCGACAAAAGCAGGCTAGATTATCGAGAAAAGCGGCTAGATTTCAAAAAAAACAACTAGATTTCAAAGCAACTAGCTCCCTCCCAACAATACTCAATATAAAACTAATTAAATCTTATATAAGAAATATATAACTAATAAAGGAGAACTCCTATGAACGGCATTTTACCTCTATGGAAAGAAAGAGGCATGACTAGTCATGATTGCGTCTTTAAGTTACGTAAAATTTTAAAAACAAAAAAGGTTGGTCACACGGGTACGTTAGATCCTGCTGTCGAAGGTGTATTGCCTATTTGTATAGGTCAAGCAACAAGAATTGCTGAATACTTAACTGATGCAGGAAAAACATATGAAGCGGTTGTATCGATTGGTCGAGCAACAACAACTGAAGATGCGGAAGGCGAGGTAGTTGAAGAGAATCTTACCCATAAGTCAATCTCTCGCACGCAACTATTAGAAGCACTAACGCAATTAACAGGTGTAATTGAACAAACTCCTCCTATGTACTCAGCAGTTAAAGTGAACGGTAAAAGACTTTATGAATATGCTCGTAAAGGGGAAGTTGTGGAACGTCCAACAAGAAAAGTAACCATTTATTCCCTTGAGTTACTTGATGAGGCAGAACAATTTGAAGGTGACGAAGTGACTTTCAAAATTCGCATTGCATGTAGTAAAGGGACATATATCCGAACATTGGCGGTTCAAATTGGAGAAAAATTAGGTTACCCCGCGCATATGGCATCACTTGTTCGAACAGCATCAGGGACGTTTACTAAAAAGGAATGCGTCACATTACAGCAAGTTGAAGAAATTATGAACGAAGGTAAAATAAATGAAGTGATCCTTCCTGTTGAATACGCATTAACAAATTATCCGTTTATTGAAATTGAAGAATACAATAAAAAACAAATTTTGAATGGACAAGTGCTTCCAATTCATGCATTATTGAAAGAAAATGATAAAATTGTTTATAGTAATCAAGGCAAAGCTTATGCAGTTTATATCCCGCATCCAACAAAAGAAGGATATATGAAACCGGAGAAAATGTTCCCCGAATTAACAGATTAGGAGGTAAGATTTGAAATGAATGTTGTGCATTTAAAATATCCACATCAATTGAAACTAGCAAATGAATTCAATACAGCCTATTCTTTAGCAGTAGGTTTCTTTGATGGCGTACATAAAGGGCATCAAGCTGTTATTCAAAATGCAAAGAAAATGGCAAAGCAATTAAATATCGAAAGCGCTGTCATGACATTTGATCCACATCCATCTATCGTATTAGGTGGGCGTAAAGAAAAGGTATTTTACATAACACCACTACAACAAAAACTTGATACATTAGAAGAGTTTGGTGTAGAAAATGTATTTGTTGTTCATTTCACATCAGATTTTGCTAAATTATCTCCAGAAGACTTTATACAATTTTTTATAAAAGATTTAAATGTAAAACATGTAACGGCTGGCTTTGATTTTTCATTTGGACAATTTGGAAAAGGAAATATGGAAACGATGAAAGAGCTTAGCAATGGAGAGTACGGTGTAACTGTGATTGAAAAACAAACGGATCTAGAAGAAAAAATAAGTTCTACTAGAATCCGACAATACTTACAAGATGGCGATATGGAAAGTGCAGCAAAGTTACTTGGTCGTGCGTTTGAAGTACCAGGTATTGTTGTACATGGTGATAAGAGAGGCCGTACAATTGGTTTCCCTACAGCTAACATACAATCGATGGAAGGCAGCTTCATTCCTGCCACAGGTGTGTATGCAGTCAAAATCTTAGTTCAAAATGAATGGTACAATGGGGTTTGTAACGTTGGCTACAAACCTACTTTTAAAAACCCTGACGATAAACAACTTACGATTGAAGTTCACATTTTAGATTTTAATAGAAATATCTACGGTGAAGAAGTAAAAGTAGGTTGGTATAAACGTTTACGAAGCGAGAAGAAATTCGATGGTATAGAAGCATTGAAGACTCAAATCGAAAAAGACAAAAACGAGGCAATCGAATATTTTGCTACTCACGCGTAATAGTTGATTGTCACACGGAAGTATGGTACGATTCATTAAGTGCTATATGCACAAAACCTTAGCTCGGCTTTTCGATTCTCCAACGATTGCTGTGCTATAGGGGTAATAATTTATTATTAGGAGGTCCATTCAACATGGCAATTACAAAAGAACGTAAAAACGAAATTATCGCTGAGTTCCAAACTCACGAAGGAGATACTGGTTCTCCAGAAGTACAAATCGCAGTATTAACTGCTGATATCAACGCTTTAAACGCTCACTTAAGCACTCACAAAAAAGATTTCCACTCTCAACGTGGTCTTCTTAAAAAAATCGGTCGTCGTCGTCACTTATTAAAATATCTTCGTGAAAATGACGTTCAACGTTACCGTGAATTAATCAAACGTTTAGGCTTACGTCGATAATATTGAAGCGATTAGTAGCTTTGGCTCTTAGATCTGATAATGAGAAGAGAGCCTAGCTACTAAAGCTAGACATAAGAAAAGCGGGGAACGTTCCCCGATTAAAGAAAGCGGGAACATTCCCGCTTTTTATTTATGTTAAAGTATTGGTCAAATCTAACAATTATACCTCCATCAAGTATGTAATTGTAATATTTGGACAAGTTAAAACAGAGAAGTTTTTCATAAAATAATTAATAACGATCAATCAGTTCACAAATAAGTGAGTTTTGGACTGGTTTTTATGATAATAGATAAGGTTCTCCTAAAATAATTGTAAAAATTATACGAATTAGACATAATTAGATGAAAATATTTAGCATAGGAAATGGTTTTTTGATACACTTACTATGATTATACTCGTGGAAAGTGTGTTTCAAGAGAAAGGGGTTCATTACATGACCGAAAAGAAAGTCTATTCATACGAATGGGCTGGCCGACAACTAGTAGTAGAAGTGGGACAGCTAGCAAAACAAGCAAACGGAGCTGCATTGATTCGATACGGTGAATCAGCGGTACTATCAACAGCAACAATGTCAAAATCACCAAAACCATTAGATTTCTTCCCATTAACAGTTAACTATGAAGAACGTCTATATGCAGCAGGTAAAATTCCAGGAGGCTTCATTAAACGTGAAGGACGTCCATCAGAACATGCAATTTTAGTATCACGTCTGATTGACCGTCCAATTCGTCCAATGTTCCCAGATGGCTTCCGTAACGAAGTACAAGTTATTTCTATGGTAATGTCATCAGATCCAAACTGCCCAACTGATGTAGCAGCAATGTTCGGTTCTTCTTTAGCGTTAGCTGTATCGGATATTCCATTTGATGGCCCAATCGCAGGTGTACACGTTGGTTATATTGACGGAAAATTCGTTCTTAACCCAACAACTGAAGAATCTGAAAAAAGTACTGTGCACTTAACAGTTGCAGGAAATAAAGATGCCATCAACATGGTAGAAGCTGGCGCGTTAGAAGTTCCAGAAGAAATCATGCTAGAAGCAATTATGTTCGGTCATGAAGAAATTAAGAAATTAATTGCTTTCCAAGAACAAATTGTTGCTGAAGTTGGCAAAGAAAAAATTGCTGTTGAATTATACGAAATCAACGAAGAACTTCAAACACAAGTAAAAGCAATGTGTGAAGAAGATATGATTGCTGCGATTCAAACAGTAGAAAAGCATGCACGTGAAGAAGCAATTAGTGCCGTAAAAGAACGTGTAATGGCTAGCTACGAAGAACAAGAAGCAGATGATGAAACATTTAAACAAGTAAAAACAATTTTAGATAAAATGGTGAAAGAAGAAGTTCGCCGTCTAATTACAGAAGAAAAAATCCGTCCAGATGGTCGTGGAGTTGATGAAATCCGTCCACTTTCATCTGAAGTAGGCTTATTACAACGTGCCCACGGTTCAGGTTTATTTACACGTGGACAAACTCAAGCTTTATCAATTTGTACATTAGGGCCTCTAGGGGACGTTCAAATTATCGATGGTTTAGGTCTTGAAGAATCTAAACGCTTTATGCATCACTACAACTTCCCACAATTCTCTGTTGGGGAAACTGGACCAATGCGTGGACCAGGTCGTCGTGAAATCGGTCACGGTGCTTTAGGTGAACGTGCATTATCAGCAGTTATTCCAGATGAATCTGACTTCCCATACGCAATCCGTTGTGTATCAGAAGTATTAGAATCTAATGGTTCTACTTCTCAAGCATCAATCTGTGCATCTACACTAGCAATGATGGATGCAGGTGTTCCAATTAAAGCTCCAGTAGCAGGTATTGCAATGGGACTTGTGAAAAAAGATGAACATTACACAATCTTAACAGATATCCAAGGTATGGAAGACCACCTTGGTGACATGGACTTTAAAGTAGCGGGTACAGCTAAAGGTGTTACTGCACTTCAAATGGACATCAAAATCGATGGACTATCTCGTAACATCTTAGAGGAAGCATTACAACAAGCAAAAGCAGGTCGTATGATCATCCTTGAATCAATGCTTGCAACACTTGGCGAGTCACGTACACACTTATCAAAATATGCGCCAAAAATTGAAGTAATTCGCATTAATCCAGATAAAATCCGTGACGTCATCGGTTCTGGTGGTAAAACAATTAACAAAATTATCGATGAAACTGGCGTAAAAATTGATACAGAACAAGACGGTACAATTTACATCTCTTCAGCAAATGAAGACATGAACAAACGTGCTAAAGAAATTATTGAATCGATCGTACGTGAAGCTAAAGTAGGCGAGTACTACATGGCAACAGTAAAACGTATTGAAAAATTCGGTGCGTTCTGTGAAATCTTCCCAGGAAAAGACGGATTACTACACATTTCGGAAATCCAAGAAGAACGTACAAACAAAGTAGAAGACGTTCTAAAACTTGGTGACGAATTATTAGTAAAAGTTATCGAAATCGACAACCAAGGCCGTGTTAACTTATCACGCAAAGTAGTAATTAAAGAAGAAAAAGCACGCGAAGAACAAGCAGAACAATAATAATTAAGTTTAGACTTAGGCAGAGGAAGATACCTTCCTCTGTTTTTTTGTGTTGGAGAGAAGGCGATTATTGATTCTCTGAGTTGGAGGAACTGATTTAAAAGGGAAAGGTTCGATAAGATGAATGGTTGATGTGCGCGAGCGTGTGGATGGTAGGAGTGAAGGGGGCAATTGGATGAATGGTAGGTAGTACGAATGCAAACGGTCGGATAGGAGCGTTCTATGAGACATTGAGGGAGTGTGAGTACAACGGAGTAGGAGAGAAGCGCTCTATAAGACGTTTGAGAAGTTAGTTGGGGTAGAACGGTAGAATAGGAGCGTTTCAGAACAACAAAAAAGACTGCCCCAAACAAATTGAACAACCTGTTTGGTCAGCCTTTCTACACACCCTCGTTAGTAATATCAACCAAGTTCTAACTTTCTATAACTCTTGTCGCAACGCCTGAATGACTTCAATCTTTGTTGCGTTTCGTGCTGGGCGCCAACCGGAGATGATGGCCACGATTAAACTAATACCTCCTGCAATGACCACTAGACTCCATGGGATTAAAGAGAAGGTAATATCATAGCTTGATAAGTCTTCGTCCGATAAAGCAAAAGATACGACATAAGGTAAAACCGCATTTGCAGCAAAACTAATTCCGTAGGACACGATAATGGCTAATCCCGTACCTAACACACCGATAAATGAAGATTCCATCAAAAATAATCTTTGAATTAACGATGGGGAAGCACCTATTGCTTTAAGAACACCAATTTCACGTGTTCTTTCTGTCACAGCCATCGTCATCGTATTAAAAATACCAATAGAAGCAATAAGGATCGCAATCGTACCAATAAAGATAAGTCCAATTTTAAAGATTAAGAAGAACATATCGAGTTCATCTAATTGTTCAACCTGAGAGTATACTTGGTAATTCTGTTCTTTTAAAAGATCCAACACAGGCATTACATTTTCTATGGAATCCACATAAATTTTGCTCGATGGGGATGTGACTAAATTTGGATACACCTCTAATAAGGAATCACTAAACAGAACTTTTGAATCAACTGCCCATTCATATGAAGGTTGCTTAAGAATCCCGACGATTGTAAAAGTAGCGGGTTCTGAATATTCTGTTGTTTCTTCATCATAAAACTGAAGTGTTACCTGTTTATTTAAGAGATCCCCTTTAAAACCTTCCTCCGAACCATCGTAATAAGTACCAGCTGCATCTGCTTCTTTTGATTTTCGCTCAATTTCTGCTTGATCCGCTTCGTTCAATAAATTTTGAGCATAATGATAACCTACCACAATTTCGCTCGACTTTTTCGGTAAACGACCTTCACTTAAATTAGAAGGAAGTTCCTTTTGCGCCCCCATATCAACCATTAAAGCATTTGATTCTCCTTCGCGATCCTCGAATATAGATTTAACGCCACCACTAATTTCCGCTCGATTTAGTACAACTTTTACGTGATCAATTCCTTCGATAAATTTTTGATCTTTGCTCGATAAAGTGCCATCGTTCCAAAGTTCAATTTGAGTAATATCTTCATCATTTAGTATTTCATTTTTCAACGTCTGTTGAATACCAAATCCAATGGAAGCTAATACAATTAAAAAGGCACAGCCAATCATTGCGGCTAAAACGGTCATAGTAACACGAAGTTTATTTTTCTTCATATGTTGAAATACAAATTGTAATTGATCCTTAAAAAGCATGTGTCATACCTCCAACTCTAACTAATACGCCATCGGTCATACGAAATTGACGATTGGCAATTAATGCGACTTCTTCGTCATGTGTAATGATGACAAAAGTCAAATTTTCTTCCTTATTTAGCTTTTGAATTAACGCTAATATTTCTTTCTCCGTTTGTGAGTCCAGGCTTCCGGTAGGCTCGTCTGCCAGAATAATCGGTGGGTTTGTTATCATCGCTCTCGCAATCGACACGCGTTGCTGTTGCCCCCCTGAAAGCTCATTAGGATAATGATCCGCAACTTCTGTTAATCCGACTTTCTGGAGTAACTCTGTCACTTTTTTCTTTCGAATCCCACGACTTACGCCTTTTAATTTCAATGGAAGCTCAATATTTTCAAATACCGTCTGTGCCGGTAACAATTGAAAGTTTTGAAAAATAAAACCGAAATTATCTAATCGAAATGCAGCACTTTGTTTTTCGTTGTATTTTGCAATCTCGGTGTTATTCACCATGATTGAGCCTGAATCGGGTTTCATGAAACCAGCAATTGTTTGTAGAAGTGTGGATTTACCAGAACCACTTTTACCGACAACTGACACAATTTCTCCACGCTCGATATGGAAATCAATGTCCTTTAATACTTCTATCTTTTTTTCATTTCCTTTCTTCCCGATGAGAAATGTATGCTTTAAAGAATTAACTGTAATCATATTTTTCATTCCTTTGTTGTATTTGATAAATTCATTGTAACGAGAGTTTCTGAAGATAAAGGGAGTACAATTCTGAAGAAATTCTTAAGAAATATGAAAATATGCTTATAGAATTGAGAGTTTCTTAGTTGAAGGTTCGAGGAGTTTAGCATATGATTAATCAAATAAGGCCTAGCAAATATGAAGGCTAAGCGAGCAGAAAAATGAAATTTATTTAATGTAAGTAGATGTATAGGAACCACGTAAATGTGGGGTGCAAGATAAAGAATTGTAGATAGGTGAGGGGAAAATTTGGTAAAAGTGTATACTTGTCAAAACGGTGTTCGAATTGTTTCGGAGGAAATTCCTTATGTTCGTTCCATCTCAGTTGGAATTTGGGTAGGTGCGGGGTCACGATTCGAACTACCAGAAGAAAACGGAATTACTCATTTTATTGAACACATGTTATTTAAAGGTACGAAAACAAGAACAGCTAGACAAATCGCAGAAGAATTTGATCGTATCGGTGGGGAGCTAAATGCCTTCACTTCGAAAGAAAACACATGTTATTACGCAAAAGTTTTGGATCATCACGGAGAATTGGCAGTTTCTATTTTAGCGGATATGTTTTTTAATTCAACATTTGATCCAATTGAATTAGATAAAGAACGTCAAGTTGTCTTAGAAGAAATTCTGATGAGCGAAGATGCCCCTGATGACGATGTACATGAACAATTATGGCGTGTCATGTATCCAACAGATGCTTTAGGTTTGCCCATCTTAGGGACTAACAAGACGCTTTCAACTTTTACAGCTGACACAATTCGACAATATATGGAGAAATTCTATTTCCCAGAAAATATTGTCGTTTCAGTTGCAGGGAATGTAACAAAGGAATTACTGTTACATATTGAACAACTTTTCGGTCGATATGAACGTTCTTCGAAGGCAGTAGATACAAAATTGACATATCCTTCATTTAACTCTGGAAGATTTGTGAAAGAACGGGATGTGGAGCAATCGCATCTTGCTATTTCTTACCCTGCTATTGGTGTGAAGGACCCAAAAATCAATAGTTTTATTGCATTGAATAACATTGTTGGAGGAAATATGTCTTCTCGATTATTCCAGGAAGTACGAGAAGAGCGCGGGCTAGCGTATACGATTTTTTCTTACCAATCATGTTACGAGGATGTAGGTGCTTTTACCATATATGGAGGTACCAATAATCAACAACTGTCTAATATGCATGAGACCATCAATACGACATTACAAAAGGTAAGTAATGATGGAATCTCGGAAACCGAACTCCTGAATGCAAAAGAGCAGTTAAAAGGAAGCTTTGTTCTTGGATTAGAAAGTACAAATTCTAGAATGAGCCGCAATGGACGAAATGAACTGATTCACCGCCGCCATAAATCCATTGATGAAATCTTAGCAGATATCGATGAAGTCTCTATGGATAAAGTAGATGAGCTGATTCAATCAATCCTTTCAACAGACCCAGCCATTTCCATTATCGGCCAAGGTATAAAATAATAAAAAGGTTGTCTCTACATAGTGGTAGGGGCAACTTTTTTTATTAATTATTGGTAATTTTTGTAAATTTTACTCTACTATTGGCGAAAAGGATGTTTTTCTAAGCGGATTAGTCATAATGTGTAGGTCAAGTTAAGTAAATTAATATATCTGAGATAGCCTTTGTAGTAAGTTAACGAGTTTAATACAACTCAATATGACCATAAGAACTGTTTAAATAGAATATATTTTTGCATCCGTTTTTTAGATTGTGAAAACGAAACTTCGGATTTCGTGGAGTTCAAAAAAAGGGCACAACATTTTGGGTGATGCATATAGTAAGAATAAGCTCATGGAGGAGGGAAAACATGCTGCTATCGGAGCTTGCGGAGAAGGAATTAATTGAGATGGAAAATGGTGTGAGATACGGTTACTTATCTGAAACAGAATGTCTATTCGACCCGAAAACAGGGAAGATTTTTGGTTTTGAGCTACATGAGCAATCTTCCAAAATGCCATTCCAAAAGAAGAAGACGACCGCACCGTTATTTATTCCTTGGGAAGAAATTCATCTAATTGGCGAAGATCGAATTTTATTCCACCGAACATCATCAAAAAGAAGGCAGTTTGACTAATGACTGAAGAGAAATGGCTCGTTGTGGGAACAGATATGCGTATGAAAGTTTTAGCAAAAAATTTAAGTAAAGATAATCGAACAGTTTATTATAAAAATCTAGCAGTGTGGGATGGAGAGCTCAACAAAACAGTTCTTGAATTTCATCCTGATTTTGTTGTGCTGCCCATACAACCACTACCGATTGAAGTGCCGATTGTGTTAGGACTTTCGAATGCAGTTATTTTTGCTGGAAAGTTAAACGAGGATTGGCGCGGAATATTGAAGGACAATGAAATTAATTATTATCTAGAAGATGAAGGGTTTATATGGCACAATGCGGTGTTAACTGCGGAAGCATTTGTATCTACCTTTTATAATACGAAAAGAGCAGTGCTAGGGAAGAAATTCATCGTTACCGGTTTTGGTCGAGTGGCGAAAATGGTTGCCCATATATTAAAAAGTATAGGGGCAGAGGTGAGTATTGCGGTTCGCTCTAACGTCCAGCTGAATGAAGCAAAGGCATTTCGTTATGAAGCTGTGGATTTAGATGAGGTTGGAGAAATCAAAGGTGACTTTTTGATTAACACAATCCCTGCTAAATGGCTAGATGAACAATTTAACGCTCAAATCTCTATACCAATTTTCGATTTAGCCTCCTATCCTGGGTGTTTACAAGATGGAGTGAATAGAAAGCAGTATGAATTGTTGCCTGCATTGCCAGGAAAGTTTTTCCCTGAAGATGCTGGAAACGTACTATATGAATCAATTGTTGAACAATTAAGGAGGAGACACACTTGCTAGAAGGTAAAAGAATCGGGCTAGGTATAACAGCATCTCATTGTACGTACGAAGATGTTATACCAAAAATCGAGAACTTCACAAAAGTGGGAGCAACGGTTGTGCCTATTATTACACATTCCGTGTTAACTGCAGCAACGCGATTTGGAACAGGGGAAGAATGGATTAAAAAGATTGAAGCACTAACTGGAGAGAAAGTGGTTTCTTCTATCGCAGAGGCAGAGCCATTCGGACCAAGTAACCCATTAGATTGTATGGTTATTGCACCCATGACAGGGAATTCGATTAGTAAATTTGCAAATGCTTCAACTGATAGTCCTGTGTTAATGGCGGCAAAGGCCACACTTCGTAATGGATCACCCGTAGTGTTAGGGATTTCAACAAATGATGCCCTAGGTTTAAACGGTGTTAATATTATGAGATTAATGAACTCCAAAAATATTTATTTCATTCCATTTGGTCAAGATGATCCGATTAACAAACCAAATTCTTTAATCTCCGACTTCACAAAAATGGTAGATACTGTTGAACATGCGATCTATCATCACAAACAATTACAACCACTTCTTATTCAATATTCAAAATAACTAAAAATTCTAACACAAGTATTTCTTTTTATGATACAATTTTCAACATTATGTTACTTGTATTTTGAGGAGAGATGAGTTTATGGTAAAAGAATTGACAGTAGCTATCGTAGGTGCTACAGGAGCAGTAGGAACAAAAATGAAAGAACAACTTTTAAAACGTAATTTTCCAATTAAACATATAAAATTTTTAGCTTCAGCTCGTTCTGCTGGAACTGAAATTGAATTTGGTGGCAAAACTTACACAATCGAAGAAGCGACTCCTGAGGCTTTTGAAGGGGTAGACGTAGCATTATTCTCAGCAGGTGGTTCTGTTTCAGCGAAATTAGCGCCAGAAGCTGCAAAACGTGGGGCAGTGGTAATTGACAACACAAGTCATTTCCGTATGCACCCTGATGTACCTCTAGTAGTACCTGAAGTAAATAGAGAAGATTTAGCTAAGCATAATGGTATTATTGCAAATCCAAACTGTTCTACAATTCAAATGGTTGCAGCTTTACAACCAATTCGTGAAAGCTTTGGCTTAACGAATGTAATCGTTTCTACTTACCAAGCCGTTTCGGGTTCTGGTATTTCAGCTATTGAAGAATTACGCACACAAAGTGCACAATGGGATGCTGGTAAAAACGTAGAAGCTAACATCCTTCCAGCAAAATCAGATAAAAAACATTATCCGATTGCACGTAATGTCATTCCGCAAATTGATGTATTTACGGACAATGGCTTTACATATGAAGAAATGAAAATGATTAATGAAACAAAAAAAATCATGCATATGCCTGACTTAGCAGTTGCAGCAACATGCGTACGTGTTCCGGTTGTTTCTGGACACTCTGAATCTGTTTATATTGAAGTAGAAAAAGAGGCTACGGTGCAAGAGATATTTGAAGTGTTACGTAATGCTCCAGGCATTGTTCTACAAGATGATATTACAACACAAGACTATCCAATGCCTTTATTTGTTGAAGGGGAAGATCCAGTTTATGTTGGCCGTGTTCGCCAAGACCTATCAAACAAAAAAGGATTCCATTTATGGATCGTATCAGATAACTTACTAAAAGGTGCCGCTTTAAACTCAATTCAAATTGCCGAAGCCATGTTAGAGGATAATTTACTCTAAGGGGTGTTTATTAGTGGATTTAGGTCGAGTTGCTACTGCGATGATTACCCCATTTGACGACAATGGAGCAATTAATTATGAAGTAGCAGAGCGAGTAATTGAACACTTAATATCAAATGGTACAGATACTATTGTGGTATGTGGGACGACAGGTGAAACTCCAACTCTATCAATAGAGGAAAAAAGAGCCTTTATCGACTTTACAATCAAAAAAGTCAATAAACGCATTCCAGTGATTGCTGGTGTTGGGTATAACGACACTTCGTACACAATCGAAGCAACGAAAGTGGTAGAAGCATTCGGTGCAGACGGCATCATGGTCGTTGCACCTTTCTATAACAAGCCAAATCAAAGGGGGATCTATGCCCACTTTGAGGCGGTTGCAAATGTTACAGATTTACCGATTGTTGTGTACAATGTTCCAGGTCGCACGGGTGTCAACATATCGGCTGACACGACAATTGCCTTAAGTAAAATCCCGAACATACGGATTATAAAAGAGGCAAGTGGCAGTCTGGAACAAATGACGGAGATTCTTAGATGCGTCTCGGATGATACATTTGTGTATAGTGGAGACGATGCCTTAACGTTACCGCTCGTTTCAATTGGTGGCAAAGGGGTCATCTCCGTTGCTTCACATGTCATCGGAAATGAAATGCAAGAAATGATTCGTGCCTACGAAGAAGGTCGACACAAAGTTGCTCAAAAATATCATCAAGCCATGTTACCACTAGCGAAACAATTATTCGTAGATCCAAACCCAGTCCCAGTAAAATATGCACTAAGCAAAATAGGCTTCCCTGTCGAACACGTACGCCTACCCCTCGTAGGCTTATTGGAAGACGACAAACGGAAGTACGACCAAATCTGGGAACAATTCCAGGCGAAAGTTCAGGAAATTAAGAGTCTTTCATAAAGAGATGCTGCTGAAAAAGCAAACACTGAGGTGTTTGCTTTTTTTGTATGAAGATTCAAGATACGATTGGGACTATTCATAATAAACCCATCGGTGAACATCAACCAATTTAAAATTGTTCTTTAAGATTCTCTGAATTCTCTTTTTCGAGGTTATTATTTTGCACCAATCAAATATTTTATTTGTTGTAATTCTCTCATTCGGGAAAAGAAGCTTGTATTCATTGATAGTACGCATGATAGCAGAATCAATATGCTCCACATTTCCACACAAAGTACAAATGCATCTTCTGCCATTGACCTCAATCGAGAAGGAGTGGCATGCAGTGCAAAGTATTCCTTTTCTTAACTGTTGATAGTTGTAGGAAGGAAGATGGCGATATGGATTTTCTGAAATATGTAGGGACATAAAGTTCTCAGCTAATCGTTTATGCAATGCCAATAATTCTGCGCGATTCGTATTAAGTTTTTGTATAAAACGATTAAGTTGATTAGGAAAAATGAAGGGTTTATCAGAAGGTGCTTGATATAACACAAATTCAGGGTTAACAAAAACGACCGAGGATTGAATTGGTGTAGAAAAATTGAGTTTTTGTAACAATTGACGGAGCAATGCTTCTGTTCGAAACAATTGAAATAACGGATTAGTTATTTCAGAGTTATCCTTCTTAAGTATCTGATCAGATATGTAATGAAAATCACCGATAAAATTCTTAATCTCAAAAACATAAATTAAATCTCTAGTGATCAAGAGGGAGTCGATTTGAAAAGTTTGATTGTTCGTTTTTAATAATAGATCGTTTAATAGAAAATTGTCACACTCAAGTTTTTCTAAAAGGGAATCGAACAAAAGCTCTCCTTCATATCCCTTTGTGAGGTTATATAAGTTCTGCTGATCCGCTTTCGACAACTGCATCCGATGTTGGAGTGCCTCTAATATAATTAATTCAGATGGTTTACTTCTGGACTTGTATAACAAACGCATCACCCTTTCTATATGATTAGCTTTATTTTATAGGAAAACGACTAAAAGATTATCATGCTTCTGGAAAATAAATATTTGAGAAGTATTTAATAAGGCTCTGAAAATGCAGCAGAGAGTGAAAGGTTAGAAGTGAAGGTTGTGTCTCTACGGCGAACCGGTATTGGAGCGTCTGGAAAGGTAAGAGAAGGGGGCTCTACGACGAAACGAGAGTTGAGGAGCCTTTTAAGGTAGAAGAGAAGCCGTCTATACGACGGAACGAGAGTCGGGGAGTCGGGAAAGGTAGAAGAGAAGTCGTCTATACGACGAAACGAGAGTCGGGGAGTCGGGAAAGGTAGAAGAGAAGGTGTCTCTACGACGAAACAAGCGTTGAGGAGACTGGAAAGGTAGAAGAGAAGCTATCTCTACGACGAAAGGAGTATCGGTGAGCAGGGAAAGGTAGAAGAGAGGCCATCTCTACGACGAAACAAGAGTCGGGGAGCCTAGAAAGGTAGAAGAGAACCTTTTTCTACGCCGAAACAAGAGTCGAGAAGCCTGGAAGGTAGAAGAGAAGCTGTTTCTACGACGAAACGAATGACGGAGAGCGCGGAAAGGTAGAAGAGAGGCCGTTTCAACGACGAAACGAGCGCCGGGGAGCCTGGAAAGGTAGAAGAGAGGTCGTTTCAACGACGAAACGAGTGCCGGAGAGTTGGGTAAGGTATAAATGCCAATTTAAGGACGTACAAAAACGCTCGTTTAACCGTGTACATTTTTGATCTCCAGTGTATATTACAACTTTACATGGAGGGGCGAGCATGATAGCCTTGTTCGGTCAGCCA